>OBID01000064.1_pt1 | contig 46714 bp, 46 predicted proteins | sample 1519781 | NCBI WGS metagenome assembly OBID01 (sample SAMEA3991478, study PRJEB22521) | metagenome | biome: anthropogenic terrestrial biome; feature: sewage plant; material: sludge | place: Sweden | collected 2012-09-26 | reverse complement strand
CAGTTTGAGCTGTGCGGGGGTGGGAGTTTAAAAGGTCTGGGAGACCTTTTAAAGTTGGAGATATAAGCTGACGGCAGTCAGCTCACATAAATTGAAGTCTGGGAATAGACTGTTTCAGCTCAACAACTAGAAATAAAGACTTGTTGACGAACTCTTTTTAGACTGTCGAGTTCTTTCCCACTCCCATTCTCCTATATTCGTTAAACGCTCTTTTAATTCTTTATACTGTATCTCTTCAAGATGGACGCCCTCCTGAGAAACGATATAGCTAGAGACAAGATTGGCAAATTTCAAGCCTTGTGTTAGGTTTTTTCCGATTGCCAGTGCAGCCATCAAAGCTCCAACATGACTATCACCTGCTCCGATCGTATCTTTTACAGTTGCTGGAAAACTAGCCACTTTATGCCAGCCCCCATCAAAAGCAATCGCCCCATTTTTTCCTCTGGTCACAATCACTGCTCGGCCAGTCCGATTGAATAGCTGTATTGTAGCCTTCTCCGCATCTACCTCATGAGTTAAATCAATTGATTCCTGCTCATTTACATGCAAGATTGGAGACAAATCCAGTAACTGTTGCATTCTTTCTGAAGCAATTTTATTTCCCCGCGGTCCAGGCGCAAAGATAATGGGAATCGGACAATCTGTCAAACTATCGACCAATAGCTGCCCCGTTTCCTCTTCCAATTCTAATCCACAGACATAGATATATTCATAAGAGGATAAATCAAGTCCTTCCAACCAAGAGGGATCAAAACGATATTCTACTCCATGATGCGATAAAAATGTTCGTTCACCATCTGACTCTACAAAACAGTAGCAACAGCCATTTTCTCCATCTAAAGCAATTGACGTTTCAATACCTAGTTTCTTTAATTCACTTTTAACGAATGTTCCATAAAGACCTGAGCCAACCGGTGAAATAAAATCATAATCTACCCCGAGGTGGTGGAGAATAGTAACAACATTGAAAGCACAACCACCGAGAGACATAACTTGTTTTCTTATGTGCGTATCTCCTTGACGACCCGGTAGTTGATCCAAATATATCATTACATCACAGACTGTTGATCCTATGACCAAACATTTTCCCATAATTCTCTCCCGCATCTAAAATCATTCATCCAGAATAAAGTCATTTTAATTATATTTATTTAATTCAACGTAAGAGAAGAGGCTGGGCTCAAGACCAGAACCACTTCTCAGAGTTCATATCAACACTTCAACGCAGTGGGTGATTGGCTTTAACAGTCAGGGGGAGTGAAACCGTTCAGTGAACTGTTTCAGCCTGACGTGCGCCTTGCTATTCCCGCTTGTCTAATTCAACAAATTTCTAGGTTTAACCAATTCAAATTTAGGAGAGAGTTTCTTCAAACTTACGTGTCAAACTGGACATAAATTTGTAAAGAGCAGAGTAACGTCCTAAATAATTTTGATTCCATGGCTTATCTCGACCAGCAAAATGTAAGAAAACTGTCTGGTCAATCACCCAATTCAAATCCCACTTTCCCTGACTTTTTATTTGATAAATCAAACTGTAGCGTGCATCATAGTTGTACACTTCATCTGGAATCGGGATCACCTTGTCAGCATAAAGACCATTAAGTACATCCTGATCAGGTAAAATCAATCGATTACGATTATTTTTGATAAAGTTTAAAATATCCTCTCGTTTCACATGGGAACGAATAGCTTCTAAGTTCATCAAGAGAACACCTGTATTGAAGTAAGAAGAATCCATTTCAAAATTATTCAGTCGAAGCTTATTAATATAATCTAAAAGCTTACCATCTTCATTATGACTAGCAGCCACATAGTACTGCTCCCCCATCTCCATCTCATAAAGCTCCCCAAAACCATTTAGGCAAATCAAATCCGCATCTAAATAAAGGACTTTATCCACTTCTTCTGGTAAAAATTCATGTGCAAGAAGACGGTAATAAATGGTTTGAGGATAACGGTCTGTTGTAGGAGCACTTGCAAAAGTATCCTCTCCGACCACGATTGGATGATAAGTCATTCCCAGATTCTCCACAAAACGCTTGATTTCAGAGTGCTTTTTCAAAAGAACCTGCTGCATTAAGAACACCTGAAACGCCTGTTTTGGCATCTGTTGAACGATGGAGTATAAGACTACTTTAAGCTGTTCAACATAAGCATCATCGATTACAAATAATAAATTCATATCTTTTCCCTTTTGCTGATGGATTTCCTTCATTGTATCACAAGCCATAGAAAAAACCAAACTCCCAATGGAGTTTGGAATAAGATATTATAAGTTTTCTGCTACACTGTTTAAGAGTGTTTGGATTGCAGAAGCATCACTACCACCTGCCATGGCCATGTCTGGCTTACCACCACCACGACCTGCTACGATAGGCGCAAGAACTTTGATAAGATTACCAGCATGTACATTACTTGATTTGCTAGCTACAAGGACATTGACCTTGTCACCGATAGAAGCGACTAGCACCAATACATCTGAGTAGTCTTTTTGTTTCCAGTTGTCCGCAAAAGTACGGAGAGCACCTGCATCCGAAACTTGAACTTGGCTGGCAATAAAGCGAACTCCGTTAGCTTCTTTCACATCTTTGAATACATCACCAGCTGCCGCTGCGGCTGCTTTTTCTTTCAGAGAAGCATTTTCTTTTTGCAATTCACGAACTTGTTCTTGAAGACTTGCAACCTTGTTTGGTACTTCCTTGATTTGTGGGGATTTGATAGTCACCGCTACTTCTTTCAAAGCATCTTCTTGGTCACGATAGGCAAAGAAGGCTTCACGGCCAGTTACTGCGATGATACGGCGAGTACCTGATCCAATACCCTCTTCTTTTAAAATCTTGAAGATACCGATTTCAGACGTATTGCTAACATGTGTACCACCACAAAGTTCGATAGAATAATCACCAATTGTAACAACTCGAACTTCTTTACCATATTTTTCCCCAAAGAGTGCCATAGCTCCCATTTCTTTAGCAGTATCAATATCAGTCTCTACTGTCACAACAGGAATAGCATTCCAGATTTGTTCATTGACTTCTTCTTCAATGCGACGAAGTTCTTCTGCCGTAACTGCTTCAAAGTGAGTGAAGTCAAAGCGTAGGAAGTCTTGCTCATTCAAGGAACCAGCCTGTGTTGCGTGTTCACCAATGATGTTGTGAAGAGCTGCATGGAGCAAGTGAGTTGCAGTATGGTTCTTCTCTACACCATTGCGACGTTTTGTATCAAGCTCAAGTGTATACACCTGACCAAGTGAAATGCTAGCATGTAGCTCAACCTTATGCAATGGTTGCCCGTTTGGTGCTTTTTGAACATCAAGGACAGTCGCTACAATATCGCCAGTGGCATTTTTAACAACACCATGATCGGCAACCTGACCACCCATCTCTGCATAAAATGGCGTTTGATTGAATACTAATAATGCTTGACCTTCTGAAACTGCTTCTGTACGCTCATTTTCTGCAATGATTACAGATAATGTCGCGTCAAGCTTGGTTTGCCCGTATACAAAAGTTGAAGATTCTGTAATTCCAGCCAATGTTTCATTTTGCATTCCCATTGAACCACCTTTGACAACTGCTGCACGCGCACGATCTTGTTGCTCTTTCATCGCAGCTTTAAAACCTTTGTGGTCAATTTTATATCCTGCATCTTCAGCCAATTCTTCAGTTAACTCCACTGGGAAACCATAAGTATCATACAGTTTAAAGATATCCTTACCTTCAAGTGTATCCTTCCCTGCCTCTTTTAACTGAGCCAATAATTGATCTAAGTGACCACTACCAGCATCAATAGTACGGGCAAAAGTCTCTTCCTCGCGTTTTACAATCTTTTCAATAAAATCACGTTTTTCAAGTACTTCAGGATAGTAGCTCTCCATAATGTGACCCACAATTTCAACTAACTTATATAAAAATGGTCCCGAAATTCCCAAACGTTGACCATGCATTGAAGCACGACGGAGAAGACGACGGAGAACGTAGCCACGTCCCTCATTACCAGGGAGAGCCCCATCTCCAATGGCAAATGAAAGAGCGCGAATATGGTCCGCAATTACTTTGAAACTCATGTTATCACCATCTGGATCGTATGTTTTACCAGATAGTTTTTCAACTTCACGAATAATAGGCAAGAAGAGGTCAGTCTCAAAGTTTGTTTTAGCTCCTTGGAAAATAGCTGCTAAACGTTCTAAACCTGCACCCGTATCAATATTTTTATTAGGTAATTCTTTATATTCTGAACGAGGAACTGCTGGATCAGCGTTAAATTGTGAAAGTACAATATTCCAAATCTCGATGTAACGGTCGTTTTCAATATCTTCTTCCAAAAGACGAACACCGATATTCTCAGGGTCAAATTCAGTACCACGGTCAAAGAAGATTTCTGTATCTGGACCAGAAGGGCCAGCACCAATTTCCCAGAAATTGTCTTCCAGTGGAATCAAGTGACTTGGTTCCACACCAAGTGAAATCCAACGATTATATGAATCTTTATCGTCTGGATAATATGTCATGTACAATTTTTCTTTAGGGAAACCAAACCATTCCGGGCTAGTTAGCAATTCAAAACCCCATTCAATTGCTTCATCACGGAAATAATCTCCAATAGAGAAATTCCCAAGCATTTCAAACATAGTATGGTGACGAGCAGTTTTACCAACATTTTCGATATCGTTGGTACGAATTGATTTTTGAGCGTTAGTGATACGTGGGTTATCGGGAATCACAGAACCATCAAAATACTTTTTAAGAGTTGCCACACCAGAGTTAATCCAAAGCAAAGTCGGATCATTCACCGGAACAAGATTTGCAGAAGGCTCAACCGCGTGCCCCTTAGATTTCCAGAAATCCAACCACATTTGACGGATTTGAGCAGAAGATAATTGATGCATAATTAAGATACCAAGAGCGTTAAGAAAGCGAGAAGAAAATAGGAGACCAACGCTGTGCGCCAGCGCACTAGGCGGTCTATCTTTTTTCTCGACGCTTTTAGCTCGGGTTCAATTCAGAAAATTATCTAAATTGAACTTTTCCTTTCATATAGTAATAATTGAGGTGAAAGTCCGTAGCCCGAGTTCATTTCAGAATAAACTCGATACCCTTTCCTTTCATTTAGATATTTTGAGAAGTCAGCAATTGAAAGAAGCAACCCTTCCGGGCGGGTTCAATTTAACTAACTAGCTGAACTGAACGTTTCCTTTCATTTGTTTTTAGCTTGGCTTTTATTCGAAAATAACCTAACCAAACCATTCCTTTGTTAAAAATTTCAATTTGTTTTCAAAACACATATGGTTCCAGGGAACAGGAACCAACACCAATAGATTGCTTGTTTTTAGAAAAACTTTCAGTGATAAACTATTAAGAACTAGATGCAGCTTCCATCATTTCCACATAGTCAATGGCAACTACTAAAGAAATAACTAAATCAGCATAACCATCATCTACAATCGTTACAGAATAATGGGAAGTTAAATGAAAAAGTTCTTTGGAAATTTCAGCAACTAGTTGACCATCCGGAGTCCTCAAACGAAAATCAAGGTCCCAAATATTGCCTTCTAAAAGCAAACCTAAATTTTCGACCGTATACCGGTCTTTAAAAAATGTTAATTTCTTTTGTAAATAGAAAGAATGGCCATTAGCCATATCAATTGTAAACTGAGGCAGGAAAGAAAATACTTTTTTCGTAATCTGACAAATTTCAATACCTTGGTCATTGGTGACAGTAAAGCGTTTCGGAATTTCTAAAAAACTTCCTTTAACTTGATAGGCCAATTGTCCAAAATTATCTTGGATATCAAATTTTTCACCGCCAAACGTAAACCGTTGTTTCACTAGAAATTGTTTCATAATCACCTCAAAAAAATAACAAGAAATCAAACGAAGGGCGAAGAACCGCGGTACCACCTTCATTCAATGACTTGTCATTCTCATTTAAGAACCAGTATTCAGTAGTAAAGCATTTCTTATGAAAGATAGATCGGCTAAACTGTGAATCCAGGTTCTACTATTCAATTGTAGTATTAAGTAGCAAAATACTTGGCTTAGATGGCTCGCAACAACCGCCAATTTTCTGAACTAAGGTGTCAAGTATCTAATCTTAATATATGTTGTTCATTATTCACCAGATGAACTAGATTCAGTCGTTGATGATGACGATTCTGTTGAAGATTCAGTAGATGAACTACTTTCTTCAGTTGTGATGTATTGTGACAACAAGTTTTGGAATGCTGAGTCTTTTACTTTCACATTCGCGTCTTGGAGAGCAGTCTTAATGACGTTAGAGACAAAAGTAGAATCTGCTTGTTTTTCAGCAAGAATGATTTCTTTCAATTTGTCTTTGTAATCTTTCCAGTTATCAGATTTCTCAGTCTTAGACTCTAATTTTACAACATAGTAGCTGGTAGTATATGTTGATGTATCCAAAACGGATATAACTGATGCACCGACTTGACCAGCATCCAAGGCGAAGATAGCGGTTTTTACTTCAGTTGGAACAGTAGTAGATGATGAGTCAAATGTAATTTTTCCACCATCATCTTTTGTATTAGTATCAGTAGAATTGTCTTTCGCTAATTGAGCAAAATCTGCGCCCTCTGCTTGTGCAGATGCAAGTACTTCTTTTGCTTTAGTCTCATCATCTAACCTAATAATACGAGCTGTTACTTCTGGTGTATAAGCTTCATAAGCACTCTTATATGCATCATCCGTTAACTCTTTTTCTGCAGCTTTCTTAACTGCATATTCAACCAATTTGTTTGTACGGATTTGATCTTTATATGTCTCCTCAGTCAAACTAGCTGATGCAAGTGCAGAGGCAAAAGAGTCACCATACTGCTCTGCCATATCATTATATGCATCATCTACTTCTTGAGCAGAAACTTTATCACCGTATTCTTTTTCGAATACGTCACCAATAATCATAGAAAGCAAAACCTGCTGTGCTTGAGAATTGTATTTTACTTGATCATAAAATTCTGAAACAGAGATGGTGCTACCTTTCATCGTGATGATATCTTTATCGGCACTTGATGAACATGCTGCTAAAGTTGCAGCAGCCAATAAAGTTACCGCTCCTGCAAGAAATTTTTTAGTTTTCTTCATAGAAAAACTGTCTCCTTTTATTCAATAACCTCTATATTATAACACAAAAGCTTTAATTTATCTTAAATTTCTTCTATTTCAAGGGTAATATTAGCACTATTCTTACGAATCATCAGTAATCCATCGCTCATTGAAACCAAACTAGCAGTCAAATCTTGATGATTTAAGGTTGCCTGAAACAAGCGTTGTAGACCCCTGTAGATGGTTCGTTGTCCTCTACGCACTTCCTTAATGTCCTTTGCGATATCACCACCCTGAAAAATATCATCAAGAACAATCAAACCACCCACTTTTACCTTTTTTAATACTTCCGGTAAAAAGACAATGTATTTAGACTTAGCAGAGTCCATGAAGACAAAGTCATAGGTATCATCAGGGAGAGTTGGTAACAAATCCATTGCTTCCCCTTCCAGCAATTCAATCTGCTGGCGCTGATCATATTTGGCAAAGTTTTCCTTAGCAAAACCAATCATTTCTTCATTTCGATCGATTGTTGTAACGTGTGATTTGGGACTGTTCTCAGCCATTAATAACGCTGAAAAACCAATAGCTGTTCCAATTTCTAATATTTCTTGAGGCTGCAAGGTTTGCATCAAAATCCGAAAGAAAGCAACTGTTTCATGTGGAATAATTGGAATATTTTCTTGACGAGCAAACTCTTCCAGTTCTTTCAAAAACCCTGTATTTTGCGCCTGACGTGTTCGCATAAAGTCCACAATTTCTTCCTTAACGACAGGACGGCGCATATTGTGATTTGCGTTTTTACTATATGATTCGACCATAGAATCCATTATATCATAAGCCGACAAGATTTTCTTCATCAACACACTAAAAGGTAGGTTTCCCCACCTTTTCTTTACATTTTTTTGGCGTAATCAATTCGATACCCTAAATTTCCAGCTAGTTCTTGAAGTCGAACAAAAGTCGCTTGCTTACTGAAAAAGAGATAGTAACTATCCGTGTCAATATCCACTGCCCCTAGACAAAAATGTTCATCAAGATATTTGCTATCAATGACTCTTGCCCATTCTGAAATAGAGGCAGCTGGATTTAATCCATCCGAATCCAATTTGAGAGAAATCCCTGCATTGCGGACTTGATGAAGACGGTCAAAAAAGTAGATAAAATCTTCAAGATTGTCCTTATAATCACGCACACAAATATAATCAAAATGCTCTAGTAATTTTATCAAGATTAACCAAAGATTTTCCTTTTCAGACTCCCCAACACGGTCCAAGAAATCATCAAATGAATCTGGTTCTAGGATGCGTTCAATAGAGTTTAAAATCTGATTCGGATCACTAGCAAAAACCACATCTCTAAGCTGGAGAAATAGCTCCCTATCACCATTTGACATGAGGTCCGCCAGTTCAAAAATATCCTGTAGCAGTTCTTCCGTTAACATAGTACCTCCACTTTATGAATTTGAAAAGTCCCATTTTATATACGGTGCTACTTGCTCTACAAAATGGTATATACCATTAAAATCTGCACCATCAAGCTTATTCAAATTGACGACTGCAAGTAGTGCTCCCTTATTGCCTACAATTCGCAGACGTTTCGACTGATAGCCACGATAGACAGGAGAAACAAGGTAGCGAATCTCCGCAATCTCATCTAAAGAATGGCGCTGATAGTCTCCTCCTGCTTTGCTTTGATATTCTAAATACTGCTCATTCAAGACAAAGACAGCTCCTTGTTTGCGCAAGAAATAAGCATACAATGCTGACGGAATACTCAGCAATAAATAACACAATCCTGAAACCAATGCTGGTTCCGGCTTTGTCATTAAGCCAATTCCAATCAAAACCAAACCAATACTGACTGCAACTGGTATCACAATCGAACGCTTATAGGAAATCATTTTAGAGATGTAACCCTTTTTCAACAAGCTCTTCCAATTCAGTTAGGCGTGCTTCAAAAACTTTGAAAGCATCGTTAAGATAGTCTTCCTTGGTCATATCTACACCAGCTTTTGCAATGACGTTGAGGGAATAATCTGAGCTACCAGCCTTCAAGTAGTTGAGATAGTTTTCTTTGTCTTCTGGACTACCATTGACAATCTTGTTTGCGAGAGCTGATGCTGCCGCAAAACCTGTCGCATATTGATAGACATAGAAATTGTAATAGAAGTGTGGAATGCGAGCCCACTCAAACTGGATTTCTGGGTTTTCTTCTGCAGAAAGTCCGTAGTATTTTTCGTTAGTCTGACCGTATAATTCATTGAGGAAATCAGCCGTCAAGACTTGACCTTCTTGGTCTGCCTTATAGATAGCTTGTTCAAACTCGGCAAATTGTGTCTGGCGGAAGACTGTACCACGGAAACCATCTAGGTAATGGTTGAGAATAGCAAAGCGTTCCTTGTCATCTTCTACTTCTGCCAATAGTTTTTCTGTCAAAAGATTTTCATTGGTTGTTGACGCAATTTCAGCTAAGAAAAGTGAATAATGGCCATAGACATAGGGTTGTGTCTTGCGAGTCAACATGGAATGAAGAGAATGTCCTGTTTCATGGATAAGGGTGTACATGTTATCCAAGTTATCTTGCCAGTTGAGAAGCATGAAGGCGTTTGTGTCGTAGGCACCACCTGAATATGCTCCTGAGCGTTTTCCTTCATTGACATGGACGTCAATCCAACGATTCTCATAGGCTTCTTTTACAATAGCCGAATAATCCTCACCGAAGATTTCCAAGGTTTCTTGGCATTTTTTGAGTGCATCTTCATAGGAAATCTTGGTGCTAAAATCTGACAATGGCGTGTACATATCGTACATCTTCAAGTCGTCAATACCCAAGAGTTTCTTACGCAAATTGATATAACGGTGCAAGAGCGGGAGGTGCTTGTTGACTGCCTCAACTAATGTATCGTAAACAGATTCTGGAATAAAATTGGCTGCAAGAGATGCGTGACGGGCTGAGTCGTACTTCCGCAAACGTGCTTTCAGGTTATTGACCTTAACGTTTGACTGCAGAGTCTTAGCGTAGGTATGCTGAAACTGCTCATAGGTTCCGTACATAGCCTCATATGCTTCTTGACGGACGTCGCGGTTTTTAGACTCCATAAAGTGGATGTAGTTACCGTGAGAAAGTGGTACCAAATGTCCCTCTTCATCCGCAATTTCAGGGAATAGGATACTTGCATTATCCAAAACAGAGAAAGTTTCAGCTGGAGATTCGAAAATCTCACTCGTAGCAGCCAATACTTCTTCAATTTCTTGTGACAAAACATGGTCCTTAGCTGCTAAGAGTTTTTCAAATTGATGGCTGTACTGCACCAAAGTTGGCTCTTCATCCATGAATGCTTTCAACTGTTCCTCAGTAATAGCCATAAATTCAGGTTCATAGAAGGCAAAAGCCTGTGAAAAGGCCGAATACAAGCCCATGGCTTTAGCCTGAAATTCCTGGTATTTACCTTCACGAGTATCTTGATCGTTCTTCATAGACGCATAGACATAGAGTTTTTCAATGCGACGCATGAGACCGAGTTGTGTTTCACTAATATCTAAGAGACTTTTAGCCGAATCAAGCAAGTGGCCAGCAAACTCCTTTGCCGTTTCTGTTTCTGCTTGTAATGAAGCTAATTCTTCTTCCCAAGCTTCATCGGTTGGAAAAATAGTGGTCAAATCCCACTGGTATTTTTCTTCAATTTCATGACGTTGTTTAGACATAATAAATCCTCCGTATTCCATATTTTAACATAAAAATGCTCCACTTTCCAACGGGAGGTGAGAACGATTGCATTATTTTTTAAGGTAAATAACCGGTGGATAAAGGACTTGATTTCTCTTGTCTTTAACCCTAGCATAATAGCCATCAAAGTCCTGGTAAACCGAGTTCAAATTTACCTGTATCTGGGCAAAGCCAATGGCAGAGCGGGGCAGTCGGATGTGGGGAAACCAGTCAAATACTGTCTTGGTCAGTAGATTTTCTCCACGTCCATAAGCTTCCGCTTGCAGAGCGAGCCATTTGGGGGATTTGTAATAAAGCTGTTGAGCAATGTAGCGAGGCAAATCCTCATCCATAGGACAAGTCATGCTAGATAGGATTTGCTTGGCAAAGGGCTGACGCAAGATTTCCAATAAATTTCCCTCGCCAAATGGAAAAACCTTTGTCAGACAGTGGACCTTACCTCGTAAGTCTTCATGAATAAGGTAACGGAGCCGCAATTCTTTTTTCTCGTCATCCAATTCCCAGAGGTGAAAACCCATATTCATACTAAAAGAGAGAAATTGCTTGTGCAAATTGGTCAGTCGTTCCTTGAGCCACAAATCCTTGCCAAGCAACCAAAGAACCAGATAACCAGCCTCACGATAGGCTTGCGTCCTCAGCTGCAAACGAGAAATCGGCAGACTGGAACATTGGACTTCCATGACTAAACAATCATTGACAAATAAGTCCGCTATCTGACCTAACTCCTGCAGGCATTTTTCAAGTTCAACTCGTTCGGCATTGACTAACCACCTGTACAGACAAGACTTGAGGGAGAGATGTTGGGTGGACTCATTCTCGGAAAAATAGTGGCAGTCCCGCAGGGTGACGTGGGCAAAGTGCGAACGCAGAACTTTTCCGGATTTGTATCGGACTAGGCCTCCACAACCTGGACAAAAATATCGACCTTGTGGCGCAGGATTTTCCAAGACATTAAAAACTTGCCCATCTTCATCAAGTGCAATTAACATAGTACCTCCTTTCTATATTAGTTCGCAAAAAAACACCCAGATTCACTGAGTGTTTGAGTTATCTTACCCAATCTGACTGCCGTTTGGCACAGATGGATCGACTGTTAAGAGTGTTAAATTGTCACCATGTTCGGCTGAGAGGATCATGCCCTGGCTGAGCAAGCCCATCATCTTACGCGGCTTGAGGTTGGCAACGATTTGGACTTTCTTACCGACCAACTCCTGCTCATTTGGATAGTATTTGGCGATACCGGACAGGATTTGGCGGTCTTGACCGTCACCTGCGTCCAGACGGAACTTGAGCAACTTGTCAGATCCCTCTACTTTGGCTACTTCTTTGACTTCGGCCACACGGATTTCTACCTTGTCGAAGTCCTCGAACTTGATCGCAGCTTTCTTATTTTTGAGTTCCACGTCAGCTGGGTCCCACTCTTTTTCTTCCTCTTGGGAAATAGCAGAGCTGCCACCCATTTGGGCTTGGATATAGGCGATTTCCTCTTCCATATCCAGTCGTGGGAAGATAGGCGTGCCTTTTGCGACCACTGTCAAACCAGCTGGAAGACCTGCAAAGTCAAGGTTTTCAAGGTCAAATACACTACCCAAACCAAGCTGTTCCATAATGGCATTAGACGTCGTCATCATGAATGGTTGAATGAGGTGCGCCACCACACGAAGACCTGCTGTCAAGTGAGCCATAACCGCTGCCAACTTGTCGCGGTCAGCTTCTTCTTTTGCCAAGACCCAAGGTGCAGTTTCATCAATGTACTTGTTGGTACGGGAGATGATATTCCAAACAGCTTCCAAAGCGCGTGGATAGTCAACTGCTTCCATATACTTGTGGTATCTTGCCAAGTTGTCAGCTACTACTGCCGCCAAGTCTGCATCAAAATCAGTCACGTCGGCAACAAAAGTTGGCACCTGACCACCAAAATACTTGTTTATCATAGCAACCGTACGGTTGAGCAAGTTTCCAAGGTCGTTGGCCAGTTCGTAGTTGATACGACCAACATAGTCTTCTGGCGTGAAGGTTCCGTCAGAACCGACTGGTAGACTACGCATGAGGTAGTAACGCAGTGGATCCAAGCCGTAACGCTCGACTAACATTTCTGGGTAAACAACATTTCCCTTAGACTTAGACATCTTGCCATCTTTCATGACAAACCAGCCGTGAGCAACCAAGCGATTTGGCAGCTTCATATCCAACATCATAAGCATGATTGGCCAGTAAATGGAGTGGAAGCGAAGAATGTCCTTTCCAACCATGTGGTAAACAGTTCCATTCCAGAACTTATCATAGTTGGCTGTCTCTTCCTGACCGTAGCCCAAAGCAGTCGCATAGTTAAGCAGAGCATCTATCCATACGTAAACAACGTGTTTTGGATTAGACGGAACAGGTACTCCCCATGTAAAGGATGTACGGGATACCGCCAAATCTTCCAAGCCTGGCTCGATGAAGTTTTTCATGATTTCATTCATTCGACCATCAGGTTGGATAAAGTCTGGGTGAGCATTGAAGAATTCAACCAATTTATCTTGATATTTGCTGAGGCGGAGGAAGTAAGATTCTTCTGATACCCAAGCAACCTCATGTCCACTTGGAGCAATCCCGCCTGTTACCTTACCATTTTCATCACGGAATACCTCTGCCAATTGGCTTTCAGTGAAGAATTCTTCGTCTGATACAGAGTACCAACCAGAATATTCACCCAAGTAAATATCATCTTGAGCCAGCAATTTTTCAAAAACATCTGCCACCACTTGTTCATGGTAATCGTCTGTTGTGCGAATAAACTTATCATATGAAATATCAAGAAGTTTCCAAAGTTCTTTCACGCCGACCGCCATGCCATCTACATAAGCTTGTGGAGTTAATCCAGCATCTTTTGCCTTTTCTTCAATCTTTTGACCATGCTCATCAAGACCTGTTAAATAATAGACATCATGCCCCATAAGGCGTTTGTAACGAGCCAATACATCGCAGGCAATGGTCGTGTAAGCTGAACCGATATGAAGTTTTCCAGACGGATAATAAATCGGTGTGGTGATATAAAACGGTGTTTTTGTCATGCTTTTTTCCTTTCAAATTCAGAGCAAATGAAACTCTGTTATTGACAATACTTCATTTTATCATATTTTCAGCTAAATCACAAAATGGTTCTCATTGTTATTCTTCTTCCATCTATGCTATACTATACTGTAATCACTGTAATCCAAATAGAAAGAGGTATGCTATGTTTACTAAGAAAAATTGTCTTATCCACCTTTTCTTCATTGTTATCGCTGCTGGACTCTATCGTTACGGTATCAAGGCACCTGATTTAACTTGGAATATGTTTTTGGCCTTGGTTTCATTAGATTTTGCCATTCTGACCCATTTTTCTAAAAACGGATTCATCAAATTCATCACCGCTGTCCTTTGGCTTTTCTTTTATCCAAATACATTTTACATGGTGACAGATATTGTTCATATGCACTTTGCCAACACAGTTCTATGGCAACGAGAAAGTATGATTCTATTTATGCTTTATGTCCCAAGTATTTTCTTTGGGGTCATGAGCGGTGTGGAGAGTTTAAGACTTATCTTCTCCGCCTTTGCCATCAAATCCTATTGGCTCCGCCTAGTCATAATTGGTGGCCTGTCCTTTCTCTCTAGTTTTGCAATCCATATTGGTCGCTATGCTCGACTGAATTCCTGGGACATTTTTACACGACCAACTGTCGTTGTCAATGAAATGATCGATGTTATTTCATGGGCAGCTCTGCCATTTATTTTAGGATTTACATTTATCCAAATTATGGTTCTGGTCTTTGCGATTGATGAATAAAGAAAAAACGGAAACAGTTTTGAACAGCTGCTTCCGTTTTACTTTATTCGATATGAAGTTGTGGAAAAATATCTTCCAAATCAGAATTTATTCTTGATGAGAATCCAAATAATAGTTTTTCTGATCCGAATCTGTAAGCTTTTCAATATCTAATATCATATTTCGATAAGGGTTAAGAATCTTTCTACCATCTTCTTTATCAACTTCACTTATCTGTCTCTGACCTGTCGCAACCTCATCCAAGTCTCCATACCTTGAAAGTATGTCTTCTATCCAGTCGCGCTTGGCCTTGTTAAGCTCCACTATTCTTTTTATTATCCAGTCTTCATAAGTATTCTCACTGTTATTTTCGATTGAACTTCGACAGTTTGATAAAACTGAATCTTTCTTTTGGGGCTAATATAATTGCAAATTGCTTCATACAAGGATTTGCGAAAGTTGAGGTTTATTTTCTAGAATCTAAAATAGAATTGGAAATCATCTTATTTATGTCTAGATAGAAAAACATCGTATACTAGTTTTTTAAAGTGCTTTATCAAATTTTTGATGATTCGCATTATTACATTGTCGGTAAGAAAATGAGGCCTACTAGATTGGTTAAAGGCTTAGTCAGTATGTTAGCTGCAGATATGGGACAAGGGATATATAGAGTCAAGCAGAACCATGAAGCAAGTGAGTTACTTCATTTATTAGGAATCACTTGGGATCGTCGAACTGTCAGATATGAAGATATTCAAAAGTTAGGGAAAAACTGCATACACAACACAATTTATAACTCAAAAAATCTCCCAAAACGTTGATTTGACAGCGTTTAGAGAGCTTTTTTGTTTTTTAACTGATAAACTCGGGAGTAACACTTTTTTGATGATGTAGATAAAAAATTGTCAAACAATTTTAGTTTATTGTATAATAAGTTTGAAAAAGGGATTGAACGCCAACTCAATCCGCCATGTTCGTTTCCTTCTGTTTTTTGGGGGAAACGACCTCAAACAGTCTCCCAGACTGTTTGAGCATTATAAAGACGGTGGCTCATTTTTAACTATTCAGAAATAGCCGTTACTCGCCAAAGTATTGACGGCTATTTCTTTTTGTCATCATCTTTGAAGATTTTATAGCATAAACCTACTAAGGCGATGGTGAAACCACAAAAACTCAATAGCATTTGTACCACTTCAAATGCTAATAACCCCGCCTCCGACGCTCAATTTTTAAAACGATATTTTTCAAAAATTGAACTAGTGCGAACCTTAGACAAATCGCTTAGGATTTGTCGTTACTTGATGAGCAAGTTTACTTGCCATCAAGTTTTGGTTAGCCTCTCACTTAGAAAGTAACCACCGTCTTTCTCCTAGGTCCATTCATGGATAGAGGAGCACTTTTCTACTGTTCAATTTTACCATATTTTCCACAGGTTTTACTGTGGATTTTTTGTTTGAATTTTACCATTCTCCGTGTATTATTTTGAAACGTTCAATCTTTTACATAAAAATAAGCCTAGAATTTTCTAAATTAATATGGTAAAATAGTAAACTAGTAAAGCATCTGTGAGGTGGACCATATATGAAAACAGAATTTATCAAAGAAAAAGCTAAATCAGCGTTTAACCTTAATGCGTTTACTTCACCATTAATGGGGATGATTTTGTTGATTGTAGGGGAAATGCTTGGATTAATTGTGTATGTTCCGATAATTCCATTTATTCCGTATGAAAACAATCCATTTCTCTCGCTTAGCTTAGATTTATTTGCTTTTATATTTATTAGTTTGGTTGTGATTCTTTGGTCTCGCTGTGTTGAAAAAAGCCCGTGGTTAGGACTCGGGATTACTAAAAAAGGTGCTGGAAAAGATTTTCTACTCGGTTGGGGAATCGGAGCTACAATGTTGACCACGTGTACACTCATCATGTGGGGATTGGGTGCGATTGAATTTACTAGCACCCAGTTCTCTATAAAATTACTCGGAGAATTCTTTGTACTAATCCTAGCTTGGTCAATCCAAGGTACAACAGAAGAGATATTATCAAGAGGATGGATGTTTTCATCACTTTCAGCCAAACACACTATTCCTGTTGGTATCCTTATTTCCTCGCTCTTTTTCACATTTCTTCATTTAGGAAACCATGCCATCTCATTCATACCGCTTTTGGATCTCACGTTGTTTGGTGTTTTAACCTGTTTGATGATGCTCAAAACAGGTAATATTTGGACAATTGGTGGTTTGCATGCTGCCTGGAATTGTTTCCAAGGAAATGTCTTTGCATTCCCAGTTAGCGGTACACAAGCTGGACATGCCTTTATACAAGTTGGTATCACAGGACCTGAATGGCTATCTGGCGGTGATTTCGGGGTCGAAGGTTCTGTAATTAGCTTGTTTGTTCAAAGTGGAATGATAGCTTGGCTTGTCTATGACCTCTATTATAAACATAAAAGAAAATCCTTATAAACAACAAAAGACTGTTGACGATTCACTCGCTAACAGTCTTTATTTTTGCTTTTATGGCTTCGTAAAAAATTGTCCTAGCTATATGGTAATATGGTTGAACAAAAATAGACAACAAATGTAAAGTTACCAATTCACCGACAAACCAGCCTAGAAACGATAGATCTAGACGAATTCGTTGCCAATAGTTTCCTTTCATTAAGAGACGACTCTCTCTTAATACATTCAGTGGGTTGGTGTAACTTGCATTATCTAAATGATCAAACAGGACAAAAACAGTCTGAGAATAGGCATAGTAAACAAGAAAATACAAGACGATGCCAACTATAAAAAGAATCGCTCCTCTAGACATCAATTGATCAGGCTGATGAGAAGCCAGCTCTGCCATTGCCCCAGGAGAAAGCACCATCAAGCTCCTCATAGTAAGACCGGTAAGCCATAAGGTGGAACCTATCGTGGCGGGTAAACCTGCTACCATGAGAATCAAATACTGAAAGAGTAAGGTCATGCAAATAGGTTTTGCCCAATCCGTTTTGAGTAGTGAAAAGCAATCTTTCAGAGTGACTTCCTGTCTATCACCTCTGAATAATTCCAGCAGATGAAAACAAGCAAGCCCGATCAAAAGCTGTAATAAAAGATGGATTCCTTCACGAGAAAAATAAGCTAATGTAACAGATGAAACTAAGCGACTCTCTACCAATGCACTATCTTGTCGTAGACTCAGAAAAGTAAATAGACGAAAAATAGTCGTTGATAAGGCATAGCATATAGCTAGCAAAATGGATGGTAAGAACAGGATCGTTGTCCCCTTGGTTCGCTCACGAATAGCCATCGCTCTAGATACGATATTGTTCGTCGTCATTTCCATCTCCCTTCCATTTTCGTTCCTTATGCATCTGTTTTTATATTGGAAATCATCGTTCTATACACTACTACGTATTTGATAAACACGCACTTTTAACTATAGTATATTACTTTTTTCATCTGTTTTCCATTAATTTCTATCGAAACATGCTAAAATCCCTTCGATTTGAAGGGATTCGCTGCGTTTTATCGATTATAGTCCTTGTGATACTCACAACTTAAGCAGGGGTTGAGGTAACGAGTGTTTTTTCATCGGAAAAAACCAAAGGATTCTTAGCTATTAAATCTTCATAAAACAGCGCTTGACAGGTCCAATAATAAGGGAATACATAGAGCCTTAGGAGTCCTAACGTCAAGATGACGCCAATAAACCAGCCAATAAAAGAAAGATCTAACAAGAATCGACGCCATTTATTCCCACTCATCAATTGCCAACTTTGTTTAAATATCTTGAAAGGTGATGTGTACATATCCTTATCCAAATAGTCATATAGCAAAAAGGAGACCTGACTGAGCCCATAATTAATATATAAATTCAAAACAATCCCAACTAGCATAAGTATGAGGCCCAAATACAAATTTGTCGAATTGAAAAGGCTCGAAAAATCTGGAGAATATCCAACAGGCGCTTCAAGAATAAAAATTGAATTATAAAAGGAAAGTAATATCAATGCAACTCCGACTGTAGTTAGTAATGCAGCAACATAGAGAAAAATTTGTTTCAATAAAATAGTCACTACAATCGGTAAAAAATTTTTACCATCAAGCAGAGAAAAGCAATCTTTGAACGAAACGATACTTTTCTCATTACGGACCACCCTAATCAATTGAAAACAAGCTGTTACAAGCAAGCATTGTACTAAGAAATCAAAGAGGGATGACGGACCAAGTGAAATATAATGAATAGTGCGTGTCACACCATTTTTCACAAAAGTATTTCCCCATAAAATAATACCTGCCTGTCCCCACATCCGATCTAAAACATCTGATAGAACCATAATGAGAACAGGTGCTAAAAATAAGGTCATCATCCCATCCGTACTTTCACGAATGGCTGTTGCTTTAGCACGAATATCTCGATTTGACATCGCACTTCTCCTTCCATATTTGTATCTCTCATTAAATATATTATACTATCTTATTTTTTAACTTTCTAGTATTTCTATAAAAAAATTGTAGAAAAAATCCCTTCAAATAAAGAAGAGATAAACATTATTTTGCTTCAGAATGACCATAGCCATAGAAGAAATAAATGAACATACCAATTACTAAGGCAATTCCAAAAGCTAACCAAGTATCAAGACTGTATTGGAACATAAAGGAAAGACAAATCAGAATTGATAAAATAGGCAATAAGGGTACCAGCGGTGTTTTAAACTGACCTTCTTTTGGCAACCCATCTATTTGTCTAAGACGAATGATTCCGACTGCTAACATCATCAAATAGGCTAAGGTACAAATATTCAGAAAGGAAGCAATGGTTGCTAAGGGGAAAATACCCGCACAGATCGCCGCAAATATTCCAACCAGTATCGTCGCATTCTTAGGAACCTTACTGGTTTTGGTCAATTGACTCAAGGGTTTCGGCAATAATCCATCGCGACTAATCGAATACACCATCCGTGAGAGAGCATAAGTCATCGAGATGCATACTGTAATCAAGGTCAGAATGGCCACAACAGAAATATAGCTTGCTGCCCAACCTAAACCAACCTCTCGCAAAGCAAAAGCAACCGCATCTGCCACATTCAACTTAGAATAATGCACCATTCCTGTTAAGACTAATGTCACTATAATGTACAATATTGTGACAATGAAGAGGGATAAGACGATTCCCTTTGGCACATTCTTTTCAGGTGTTTTTACCTCATCTATAGCTAGCGAAATGGATTCAAAGCCAAGAAAGGCAAAGAACATGAGAGAAGCTCCTGCCATTATACCTGCTTGGCCACCGTAAATCGCTCCAAACCCAAAGGGCGCAAAATCAGCCCAATTGGACGGTTTGATAAAGAACATACCAGCAATCACAAACAAGGCCAAGGCAGAGAATTTTAAGATAACTAAGGCTGAATTAAAACGAAGTGCCGCCTTAGAATTTAGTAAAACAACCCCTATTACGAAAAACAAGACCAGAACTGGTAAAAGGTCTACATAAGTACCCGCAGCAGGGTCGAAGGTACCATTCAATGCAGTTGGCATTGAAATACCAAAATGAGCTAAGAGTCCTTTCAAATATGCACCCCATCCCGATGCAACACTCGAAACAGCTGTCAAGAACTCCATAATGGTCAGCCAACCAGCAATCCAAGCAGGAAATTCTCCGAAAACCGTGTAGAGATACCCATAAGCTCCGCCGTTCGTAGGTATTCGTGAGGCAAATTCAGCATAGAATAATGCTGTCAAACCAACTGAAATTGCTGCTATGACGATAGAAATAATTAAGGCAGGACCAGCATATTGGGCAGCAGCCAAACCCGTCACTGTAAAAATACCTGTTCCCACCATTGAACCAATCCCTAAAAAGATCAAATCAACCAAACCCAAGTGACGCCGCATTTGACTACTACGCTCCCCTACCTGTTTTTTCCTCAACAGATTCATAAACAACTCCTAAACCATAGATTGTTGATAAGTTATCATCCTAGATACACGTTTTCATTGAGTATCACTAGAAAAAATCACAACACTCGATTATACAATAAAAACCAGCATTTCGCACGAAAATAAAAAAAGTGGAAGTTTGTCTGACATCATCAGACAAACTTCCACTTCTTCTTATTCAGGATTGATGACAACCTGTTGCAAGTAATTCTTTTTATCCAATTGACCAGTAAACTGATCGCCTACCTTGATAAATGGCAACTGGTCTGTACTGTCTTCAGTAGCCTTAACCTTATAAATCTTGCCTTCCGATTGGATATAATATACCGTTGACCCACCGATCATTTGGCTGGCAACTGCTTCCACCTTGCCCGTTACCACTTCAGTAGGTTGACTCGAATCTCCATTTGTCGTAGTTGCAAGTCCAGCTAGACTAGAAGCATCCCTACCAGTAACTTGTGAAATTAAGCTGGCCACTTCATTGTTCACTGTGACTTGTTGGTAATCTTCTGCATCTACCAATGCATAAGATTTAACCAAACCAGCATCATCTTTTAAGGATACCAAATAGTAAGCCGTATCCGCCAATTTGACTAAACTTGGAGCGGTTGCTTTGTAGCCTTTCTCCTGCACTTCCCCCTCTGCTGACTCTTGAGCAGCTGACTCTGTTGCCGAAGCCAATTTGTAGTTAGTAATTTCACGAGTACGCATATTGACAAGGATAAAACCAAGGTTTGATGAGTCCGCTGTCGCTGAGGTAATACCGGTATAGAGATAAATATCTGAACCGATGGAAATATAATTATAACTATCCGTAGTATTTTTCACACCTGTTTGGCTGAAAATGGTATTCCAAAAACCATTCTGGTAGGTGTAATGATCATCAACACGACTGATGACATTTTCAGCAGAATAAACTCGGTCCACCCATTCAGGAATCTCTTCAAGACGATACTTCTTACTTTCTCCTGTAGCTGCATCTAACACAATAGCACCAATTGGATCATGTGAGGACAGTCCAAATTTTGGCTCGTATATCGTTGCAATATAGTAGGGATTCCCTTTGTCATCCACTTCAAACGAAGGCTTACCAAAAATAGTTGTTGGGTACTGGAGACGAAGATGTCGCAGAGTATCATTAAGTAAAAACTCAGAATCAGAGTAATGCATGGCTTCGTTCAACTTGGCAAGTTCTGCCTTACCTGTCGTCTGATTAACTTTTACATAGTAGCCAATACCATCTTGGTGATTGCTCAGCCATTTCCAAAAACTCTTATACTCCAATGGAGACACACGAAACGGTTGCTGTCCGATTGTAATTTGGCGGTAATCATTCGAAATACCAAACTGTGAAACCTTATCGATGGTACCCAGATAGGTATCACCAATCTTTTCAGCCGACGCACGATCTAAAAGTGCCAATTTTGAAATATCTGTCTCAGGAAAATCTGTCTTAAAATCCGCTTCTTCCACAGTCACTACTGAAGCATAATCTTTCGCACGAAAAATATGAGAATTGATGACCCCTAGAACTATAATCAGCAAAACAAATACAACCCAAACACGGCCCAACCAACTGAGATAGGTCGGCAATTTCCCCGACGAAAATTGGTAAGACTCCACTTGACGATTACGACCTGAAACCTTGGTAACTTTCCGAATCGGACTAATTTTGCTAGTGATTGCGAGTACAATCCACAGCAAGCCAAAAGACTGAAGTATGAAAAACCAAAATTCTAGACTCAGAAAATTGAAAGCTGGTAGCTGAAACCAATAGTAAACTAGGATTTCCAAAATGAGAGCAAGCCAGACAAAACCACTCAATATTCTTTTCATATATACCTCCACAAGCATTAATTTATTAGTTATATTATAACATAGTTTTGGTATTTGCATACAAGTAACTAAAACATATTTCCAAACTCCCTATTCGCTCGGAATCAGTATTTTTGATATAATATTAGTCAGAACAAACTAGAAAAGGAACCATATGAAACTTATTTCTTGGAACATTGATTCCCTAAATGCCGCTCTTACAGCTGAATCTCCTCGTGCATTGCTGTCACGCGCCGTCATCGAAACTCTTGTAGCAGAGGACGCTGACATCATTGCAATTCAGGAAACCAAGCTATCTGATAAGGGACCTACTAAGAAGCATCTCGAAATATTAAAATCCTATTTCCCTGACTATTTCAATACTTGGCGCTCATCAGTGGAGCCCGCTCGCAAAGGTTATGCAGGAACACTCTTTCTCTATAAGAACCACCTCACTCCTAAGATAACATTCCCTGAGATTGGGGCACCAACCACCATGGATGCTGAGGGGCGCATCATCACGCTTGAGTTTGATGACTTTTTTGTTACACAGGTCTATACACCAAATGCAGGCGATGGTTTGAAGAGATTGGCTGACCGCCAAATTTGGGACCTCCAATATGCTGCCTACCTTTCACAACTAGATCGCCAAAAACCTGTTCTCGCAACAGGCGATTACAACGTTGCGCATAAGGAAATCGACCTTGCAAATCCAGCAAGCAATCGTCAGTCCCCAGGTTTTACAGATGAAGAACGTCAAGGCTTTACAAATCTATTAGCCCATGGTTTTACAGATACCTTCCGTCATTTGCATGGTGATGTTCTTAACGCCTATACTTGGTGGGCACAACGTAGCCGTACCAGTAAAATTAACAATACTGGCTGGAGAATTGATTACTGGCTAGTTAGTGACCGAGTAGCTGATAAGGTTACCAAATCGTACATGATTGATTCTGGTGCTCGTCAAGACCATACACCAATTGTGATGGAAATTAACGTTTAATCCCCTTACAAACCTAGCAAAAGCTAGGTTTTTAAAATCTACAGATTTGTAAACGGTTGCGAAGTATGGTATAATATATATATAAACTAGTAAAGGAGGAGTTATGAATCATAAAAAAATCGAAAGAAAATCTCTTATCGTGTCCTCAATCGTAAATGGATTGAGCGGAACAGCGGGTCTTGCTGTGTACATTATGACAGGATTAAATGCACTGCTCTTAGATGGTGTCTTTTCACTCATTGCTTTTGTTTCCTCCATGGTGGCCTTTTATATTTCAAAAAATAGCCATCGGAAAACAACTACTTTTCCACAGGGACTCTACTTTTTAGAACCTCTATATGCCATTATGAAATCACTCGCAACCCTGCTATTATTATTATTTGCAGTATTAGAAACAAGTGCTACTGCTTTTGCCTATTTCGTCAACGGGATTGGTCATACAATGACCACTGGTCCAGTTGTTCCCTACACAATAACCATGTTCCTTGTTTGTATGGGACTCTATTTCTATAATCGCCACATGAGTGCAAGATTAAACCACATGTCCATCATTATCCAAGCAGAGTCTAAGGGAAATTTAGTTGATGGACTTATTTCAGGAGCCATCGGTTTGGCTGTCATTCTTCTTCACTTCATCCCAATCAGCAGCCCACTCGGTTTTTTACATTACACAGGGGACTTTTTCCTAACTGTGGTACTAGCTCTCATTTCCTTTAAAGAACCATGGGATGGGCTGGTTATTTCCTTTAAAGAATTAGCAAATGGAACCATACAAGCACCCGAAATTCACGATTCCATTTATCAAATTTTAGAAACCTATTTAGATGACCATACGGGCAATATTGAAATACATATTTTCAAGCAGGGAATGAATATAAGAGTAAAGATTAACCTGCACAATGTTCAACATGAAATTGTGAGAAAACTGCTGGAAGATAAGCAACAAATGATCTATTTACTAAAGAAGAAGCACGAATACATTTCCGTCGAATACGCATTATAAAAAAAATCTCGATCTTTCAAAGGTCGAGATTTTCATATTTGGTTCGGTAACCAATCTGTAGAATTTTACCGTCTTTGATCAACAAAGGGCGTTTGATAAGCATACCATCATTTGCCAGTAAACCAAGTGCATCTTCTAAAGTCAGACTGTCAAATTTATCCTTCAAACCTAACTCGCGATAGCTATTTCCGGAGGTATTGAAGTATTTTTTCAATTCAAATCCTGTCGCCTCCATCCAGTCTTTCAATTGACTTGCACTTGGTGGGGTCGTTTTGATATCAATCGCTTCGAATTCCACACCTAATTTGATTAACTCAGCCTTAGCTGCACGACAAGTAGAACATTTTGGGTATTCATAAAATAAAATCATTTCTTAACCTCAAATCCTGGAATTTCATGTTGCAAGAGCCAGATTTTCTTGTCCAGACCGCCAGCATAACCTGTCAATTTTCCATCCCCACTCAATACTCTATGGCATGGAATAATAATGGATAGGGGATTACGACCAACCGCGCCACCAATCGCCTGACCTGATTGAATACCAAGTTCCTTGGCAATTTGCCCATAAGTAGTCGTGTGATCTGCAGGAATTTCTTGCAATATCTTCCAAACTCTTAACTGAAATGCTGTCCCTCTTAGATCAAGTGGCAAGGGACTAAAATCTGGATTTTCCCCAGAAAAATAGCTTGTTAACAAGTCACATGCTTGCTCTAAGACATGATGAGAAGTGACAGATACCTCTTCCGTCACTCCTTTTTCATAATACTTCTGTCCCTCAAACCATGCGCCTATCAAGCCTTTATCACTAGCAATAAGGGAAATTGAACCTAAGGGACTCTTATAGATTTGCTTATATAGCATTATTTATGTTTAATTACACGCACTTTTGTAATCGCATCTGTCGCCTTGAATTTTTCGACCAATTTAGCAATTTTTGTTTCATCAGATTCATCTAAATCCAACAATGTATAGGCGTAATTACCTTTAGATCGGTTAATGATGTTATCGATGTTAATCTCCAATTCAGATACAGCCGTTGTAATACTTGCAACAATATTTGGCACATTTTTATTGATCAAGGTAATACGGTACGGTGCATCCAAGAACTGTTTCATATTCGGGAAGTTAACTGAATTAATGATTTCACCAGTTTCCATAAAACGACGAATGGTCTGACCAGCAGCAATAGCACAATTCAGTTCAGCCTCTTCTGTTGATCCACCAACGTGTGGAAAGACGATAATGTTTTCTTTGTTGAGAACTTCCTCGTTACCAAAGTCGGTAATATACTTCTTAATCACACCCGCTTCAATTGCCTCGAAAAGGTCTGCATTGACAACCAATTCGCCACGAGCAAAATTAATGAGGGTTGTTCCTTTTTTCATCTGTCCAAAACTATCTGAATTGAAAAGTCCGCGAGTCTTATCTGTCAATGGTACATGAACAGTAATGTAATCGGCGTTGGTGAAAATTTCCTTTAAATCATCCACACGTTTGACATGGCTTGAAATCGTCCAAGCTGTTTCAACAGACACATAGGGATCATAACCAAGAACATTCATTCCCAAACGACGTGCATCATTAGCAATACGGGCACCAATTGCACCCAAGCCGATGACACCCAAGGTTTTTCCTGAAATCTCTGTTCCTGCAAATTGTTTCTTACCTGCTTCAACTTGCTTTGGCACATCGTCTCCTGAAAGAGTGTTAGCCCATCCAGTCGCACCGATATAGTCACGAGCTGACAAGAGGATGGAAGCAATAACGGCTTCTTTTACCGCATTGGCATTGGCACCAGGAGTGTTGAAAACCACAATTCCCTTCTCAGTTGCTTCTTCAATTGGAATATTGTTGGTTCCAGCACCTGCACGAGCAATCGCTTTAAGATTTTCAGGAAAATCAAATCCATGCAAGTTTTCAGAACGAATAATAAAGGCATCAGGATTATTTGCATGATCTCCATCAATCTGGAATTTATTGCCCAATTCTTTCAGGCCAACTTGGTTGATATTATTAAAAGTACGTACGCTAAATACCATTTATTTTTACCTAAAAAGGCGGAATAGCTACCGCCTTTTCTTTCTATATTTCATTAATTTTTTCCAAGTAACCAACGGTCGTCTTCATCAATCTCTTGATAAAGACTACGTTCGTTCTTGTGTTTGATTTTTTGATAGGCTAACCGTTCTCCATCTATTGGAACCTTTCCACAATAGACATAGCCCAGTTTTTGTAATATATGTTGCATTACCTTATTTTGCTCATGAGTATCACAGCGGAAATCTGGTCCTTTTTGCCCCTCAATTAAGCCTTGCAAAAAAGTTTGAATAACTCCCTGACCACGAAACTCATTCGAAGTTGCTACTCTATGGAAAGTGGTATAGATAGGATTGTTATAGTGCCATTTTCCATCGTAAATTGCCTCATACTCTTCTTCCTGGCCACGGTTAACCGCTGCATAAGCAGCCACTTTTCCGTCCACTAAACCAACATACCCACGTCCAGAAAGGATATCATCAAAGATATTGTCTTTATTGGGATACTCTCCCTGCCATTGATGAATACCAGAAGATGCTAGAAAAGCCCTAGCTTCTTCAAGAACATTGACAATAGCCTCTATCTCGTTTGGATGCGCTAATCTAATTTCCATTAAGCATTTTCCGCAGCAAATTTCTTCATGAATTCGATTAAATCAACCACTCCTTGACGTGGGAAGGCATTGTATAATGATGCCCGCATTCCGCCAACTGAACGGTGACCTTTGATATTCTTAAATCCAACTGCAGTTGCTTCTTTGACAAATTTTGCATCCAATTCTTCACTTGGTGAAACAAAAGGAATATTGGCTACTGATCGCTCTTCTTTTTTGCGAACAGGATTTGTGTAGAAATCAGACTGGTCGATATAGTCATAAAGCAAACCAGATTTTTCACGGTTGATTTTTTCCATCTCATCAACACCACCAATTTCTTTCACCCAATCAAAGACGAGTTTAGAAATATAGATAGAGTATGCTGGCGGAGTATTATATAGAGACTCATTTTCAGCTTGAATACGGTAGTCCAACATGCTTGAAAGCATTGGCTGATCATTGAGGAAATCCTCACGAACAATCACCACAGTCACACCTGCAGGGCCAATATTCTTTTGGGCCCCAGCATAAATCATGGCAAAATCTTCAACATTATAGCGAGCTGCTAAAATATTTGAAGACATGTCAGCAATCACTGGCACACCATTGGTGTCAGGAATATCATATACTGCTGTTCCTTCAATAGTGTTATTTGTTGTCAAATGCACATAGGCTGCACTTGGATCAATATCATGTTTATCGAAAGTTGGCAATTCTGCATAGGTAATATCTTCAGTTGAACCAAGCAAAATTGGTTCAAAGGCAATAGTTTTAGACAACTTCACTGCCTCTGTATACGCTTTTTTTCCCCATGAACCACCTGCAAGATAGTAAGCTTTTTTGCCTTGAGCGAAGTTGAGCGGAATCATTGTGAATTCTAATGATGCTCCCCCTTGCAAGAAAATAACTTTATAGTTATCAGGAATCGCCATCAATTCACGAAGTGTTGCCTCAGCACTCTTTATAATATTATCAAAGTCCTTGGAGCGATGCGACATCTCCAAAACACTCATTCCCGAACCATTGTAGTCCAAGAATTCAGCTTGGGCGCGTTCAAGTACTGGTTTTGGCAATACTGCAGGACCTGCAGAAAAGTTGTAGATTGTCATAAAATCCCTCCAATATGTTAGTCTGTTCATTATATCACAAATATTCAGACAATTCAATAAAATGTTTTAATTTCATAAAAAACATTCGGTTTTAGGCCTAATATACTTACAAAACTAGACTATTTATCCCGATTTCAATGTTTTTTCTTTTATATTCTCCCACATAGTTCATAAAAATGCAAATTTATACACCATACATTAACAAATAATGAGAAAATACAACTTTTCAGGATGAAAAAAATGACTAGCACTGCTAATCATTTCAGATGACTGGGTCAATATTTAATTCTGGTATGATTCTTGTTAAAAATTGCTTGGTTCGTTCTTCTTTCGGTCGAGCGAAAAATTGTTTGGGCTCGCCCTCTTCGATAATATGGCCTCCTTCCATAAAGATGACGTGATTGGCGACATCTCTAGCAAAACTCATTTCATGCGTAACCACTACCATCGTAATCCCTTCCTGTGCCAATTCTTTCATGACCGACAAGACGTCACCAATTAACTCTGGGTCTAACGCAGAAGTTGGCTCATCAAACAGGATGACATGTGGTTTTACCGCAATAGCACGCGCAATGCCTATCCGTTGCTGCTGCCCACCTGAAAGCTGACTCGGATAGCTATCTCGTTTGTCCGATAAACCAACTTTCGCTAGGGCTTTTTCCGCAATTTCTAAGGCTTCAGCTTTTGGAATTTTCCTTGCAATCACTAATCCTTCTAAGATATTTTCAATAGCTGTTTTATTGGCAAATAGATTATAATTTTGAAAAACAAAGGCTGTTTTTTGACGAATTTCTAATACTTCTTTTCGGCTGATTTTGGCCAAATCATAGTTTTTTCCATCCAGAGTCAATTGCCCTGCGTCAGGCTTCTCCAAGTAGTTAAGCGTCCTCAAAAAGGTAGTCTTTCCAGAACCAGATGGACCGAGAATGACAACGACATCTCCCTGATCAACCCTTAAACTAACACCATCCAAAACCTTTTTATCACCAAAGGATTTCTCAATATTTTTAACTTCTAACATAAATTCTCCTATACAAGTTTTACATAATTTTCAAGTTTGTTAAATAGAAATTGAATGAGGCCACAAATGAGAATATACATTAAGAAAATGACAAGATACGATTCAAAATATTGATAACCATAAGCTGCCTCTACTTTTGCGATAGCTGTAATATCTTTTACCGTCATGACAAAAACCAATGACGTTCCTTTCACAAGATTGATGACTAAATTACATAAATTGGGAAGGGCTGAGCGTAAAGCTTGAGGAAAAACAATCCGAATGTAGGCTTGACTGTTTGTTAATCCAATGGCTTGAGCAGCCTCTAATTGACCTTTATCAACTGTTAGAATGGCTGAGCGAATTATTTCTGATAGGCTTCCAATGGTCATAAGACTAAATATGACAAACGCATATGCTATAGGAGGAATATTAAATACATTAATCCCAGTTCCCTTGAAAAGATTGTTCAATAAACTTGGAAAAAGACTGTAAAAAAATAATATCAATAATATTTGTGGTGTTGAGCGAATAAATGCAAGATAAATAATTGAAAAACTAGTTACCCCTTTAACCTTATAGTGACGTCCCAAAGCTAAAAAAAGAGCCGGAAAGAAACTAAGTATAATGGAAACAAGCATGATTCCCAGAGTGACTGGAACACCTGCAAGCGTCTTCAAAAACGTAGAAATGATGTATTGAATATCCATATTTAACTCCTTCTATCTACCTGTTTCCAAAGCATTTTCAAGGAATTGATTACCGAGTGCTAAAAGTAATGCTAAAGTCCAATATACCACGGCTACTGCTGTGTAGGTTTCTAGGGAATAGTTTCCTAAATTTCGTCCAATCAAGAGATTTCCTGCCCCCATGATATCTGCCAAACCAATTGTATAGGCTAAAGCTGTATCTTTTAATAAATTCAAAATCGCATTACTGATATTGGGAAGAGCAAAACGGAAAGCTTGTGGCAGTAAAATTCTCTGAAAAGTTTGAAATTCTGTCAGACCGATACTTAAACCTGCTTCCATCTGTCCATTCGGTACAGCTAGGTATGCTGATTTAAATACTTCCGAGATTGTGGCAGCATATAAGAGTGTCATAGCAGTTATGACAAAAACTGTACGTGACCATCCGTTCACATCTAAACCTAACCACCATTCTAAGAACTCTGGTAAACCATAAAATACCATGAATAGTAATACAATGGGTGGTGTACATCTCAATACAAAAACATAGCCTTTGGAGATGGAGACAATCACTTCATCTCCATATAACTGTCCCCATGCTAAAAGTGCACCCAATAAACTTCCAATCACAATTGTTACGATTAATATCCATAGTGTTAATGGAAGTGCATAAAGAATTTCAGGCAGAAATTTAAAAACATAAGATAAGTCATACGAAACCATAAACACCTCCAAAATTGTAACAAAAAGGAAAGATCTCAGTATACCATCTGAGCTTTCCCTCAGTTATTTATATTACTTCGTTACGTATGAGAAGACATCCTCTCCAAAATACTCTGTTGACAATTTCGAAATTGTTCCATCTTCTTGCAATTCTTGAATCGCCTCATCATACGCTTTAGCGAATTCCTCGTTTGTAGACGACTTGTGAATGAGTGGGTAGGTTTCAATTCCCTTATACGGGAACCATGTAAGCTTGTCTGCATATTGATGGTAAGCCCCATCTTCATTTGTCACTGCCTTTTCAAACGAAAGTTTGATATCAAAAAATGCATCATAGCGTCCTTCCAATACCCAGGCATATGCATCCGCAACTGTGAAACTTTCAGATTCTGCCAACTTTATCGGAGTTGATGAATCCTTATTATATTCTTGAATAACATTGTATTGGGCATTCTGCGGTGAAATTGGAACTAATTTTCCACCTGCTACTGCAAAAGAGTCAATATCTGTGTACTTAGAACTATCTTCTTTACGAATTGTGAATCCAATAATACTTGCTCCAATAGCATTTTCAGGAATGATGAATTTTTCAGCACGTTCAGCAGTATACCACGCCCCCTTTGTACCAATATCATACTTACCTGATTCAAGACCAATTAACAGATCTTCATCACTCGTTCCAACGTACTCAAATTGATAGGCATCCAGTTTCTCATCTATTGCTTTTAGTACTGCAACTTCAAATCCATCACTTTCACCTTTTTCATTAATAAAATCATATGGAGCATAACTCTGTGTATGTGCTACTTTTAATGTAATGACACCATCACTAGTGCTACTAGCTGTTGTATTCGATGCACTTTCGGACTTACCTATTAATTGTCTACCTATGATTGTTGCTGCAATTACTGCAATAGCCACACCACCTGTAATTGCCCATTTTTTCTTTGTCATATTCTTCTCTCCTTCATACCGTATCGTTATGCTTGAGCTACAGCTTCACGCACCCATTCAATCCTCTCTGAGCTAATATCACCTGGAATGGTACAATCTGCTCCAATTATGATACCCTGTTTCCCATTCTCCGCTATTAATCGCTTGGCTTCTGCCTGGATCTCCTCTTTACTTCCTGTATAGAGTAAGCTATTTTTGGTATTTTCAAAGCCACCTAAAACGGTTTTTCCACTGAATAATCGTTGCCCATCTTTCAGTGAAATTCCTTCTGGTTTAACCGCCCAGTTCACCACCTGTACTGGATAATCAGTAAAGACCGTCACATCATTTCTTGCCCCCTCATACCCACAAATATGAAGAATATTATTTCCACCAACACTATCTGCCGCCTCAAGTACAATTAAATCACTTTCAGAAATATAGCTGATGTAATCTTGACTTTCAATAGTCTCTGATTGAATATTTTGTGCACTATAGTAAATACCATCTGCACCCGCTTCCGTTATAACTTTTTTCGCCAGAGTTGCAATGTCATGTGCAATCACTTTCAGTACTTCTCTTAATGTCTCAGGATCCTCTTTCAAAAAAGAAGCTACTTGCTCATCACCACCGTCAGTTTTATTGGAAACTTGCCACTTCAAATGAGTTAATGGTGCAAAAATATTATAAACAGAAACAATATCCTCTGTAAAATTTGAACGTACCTGCTTCACCAATTCCACTTGCTGATCGAACCACGGATGATTCTCTCCAATTGATTCAATCGTCGCTAATTCTTTGATGGAAGCAATTCCTTCTTTTATTAATGGATTTGGATAAGAAAAGAAACCATCGCTCATAATCTTTACAAAATCAGGATTGACATCCTCCACAAATTTTTTATGTCCAGCAACATTTTTTGAAAAAATTTCTGGTTGATTAAAACCTTTAAAAAATTCATTTTCACTGGCAAAGTGGTACCAAAATCCAACAGGTACTCGATCAACCTCTTCACCTTTAAAAGCTTTTAAAACTAATTCTCGCTTATTTGTCATTGTATTTTTTCCTTTCGATTTGACATGTTCTTATCTTACCATCACAATTTATACTTGCAAAATCTATATTTTTTATCGTTAGCTATAAGAAAAATTTATTATAAAAACCAACTATCCATTGCTATAGTTTTTAATAATATCGTTTGACATAATACCGTCATTTTCGATGAATTTTATCTATTTTAGAACGATTTACATGACCATTATTTGAGAAAATGTATTTTTGAGATAAAAAATGTTGTATTTTCATAGGTTTTCTTTTTACCCATAGATAAAGACTATCGCGTCATAGTTTATTTGTATTGGAGTTTTACCGAAAATACAGGGTTGGTTTTGCTATAATAACACTAGAAATGGTAAAGGAGGTGCTACATGAATTTACAACAATGTCGGTATGTTGAAGCAGTGGCACGAGCAGGTTCTTTTAGCCAAGCAGCAAAAGAACTGTTTGTGACTCAACCAAATCTGTCAAGCTCTATCAAAGTTTTAGAGAGTCAACTTGGGGTTCAACTATTTTTGAGGTCCAATAAAGGAGTTCGCCTCACTGAGGAGGGACATGATTTTCTAAAGTATGCTAAAAGGATTCTAGGCGAGCTCAGCCTACTTGAACACCGGTATAATAGTACTTTTAAGAAGAGTTTTACCGTTGCATCTCATCATTATGATTTTTTATCCATCCCCTTGGCCAGAATGGCAGAGCAGTATAAAGAGGACTATCAAGATTTTCAATTAATTGAAACTACTACAAAACGTATCATAGAGAGTGTTGCAAATTTCGAATCAGATGTAGGAATTATCTTTATCAATCAAGAGAATAAAGATATTCTAGAGCGGTCCATCCAAAATCAAGATTTAGAATTTACATCATTAGGAGATTTTCCTACACGTGTGTTTTTAGGGAAACAGCACCCGCTAGCTCAACTATCTGAAATATCTGAGGAAGATTTAGTTGGCTATCAGCAAGTACGATTCCGACAGGATAAATCGGGCATCACTTTTGATGAAGATCCTCTTGAAATCCATAAAAATCAAACAATCATTTATAGTAATGACAGAGGTACTGTAATGAATCTACTATGTGCAAGCAATGCCTATGCCTCGGGTCTCGGAATTGTAAATAGTTTTATCAAAGAACAAATTGTCCTCATTCCTTTAAAGAATAGTCCAACCCATACTTTGGGTTACGTGACAAATAAAAAGAAGAATATCACAGATATTACTTCCTCTTTTATTGATGAAATTAAGCTGAGTTTGACACCACATACAACTGCATAAACAGCCTAGAATACATTTTAAAAATGGTTTTTAGGTTGTTTTTTATGCTTAAAAAACGCATTGTTGAATGAAGAGCTTTCAGACAAGGAAATGAGATACAGCTTACTAGAATGTTCTAGGTTGGAAATATGACAAGCTGAAAGTGACGATGTATCAAAGCGAATTCAAATATCAATACAATATAAAAAACTAGGCGTCAGCCTAGTCCATGATAGATATCGTATACTTCTTGTTTTTTTAGTTGGTAACGTTTGGCTACTTCTTTGATGGCCTGATTGGGTTTCCGACCACCTGCAATTTCCTTTTCTACCTCAGCTTTTAAATCCACTTCTTCAGCTGATGGGCGGTCTTCTTCACCAGCTCCTGCTACAATTATCATGCATTCTCCCTTAAGCGGGTTTTCTTCAAGATAAGCGAGGAGTTCTGAGATTGAACCTCTTTGGTATTCTTCAAACAGCTTGGTTAACTCCCGAACAATCGTAGCCTGACGATCACCATAAACCGACAACATATTTTCCAAGGTATCAGCCACACGGTAAGGCGATTCATAGAAAATCTGAGTCTCTGGATAGGCTCTTTTTTCTTGAAAAAATTCCTTTTGTTGTCCTGCTTTCCTCGGTAAAAAACCATAGAAAATATGTGGTTGTGGGGCTAATCCAGATGCGATGAGAGCTGTAATCCCTGCAGAAGCACCTGGTAGGGAAATCACAGGAATATTTTCTTCAATTGCTGCACGCACTAAATCGTGACCAGGATCTGATATGGAAGGCAAGCCAGCGTCAGATACTTGAGCAATTGATTGACCAGATTTGAGCCAATCGAGCAAGACAGGAATTTTATCATGAGCATTGTGTTCATGAAAGGAGGTCTGCTTGGTATCAATCTCAAAATGTTTGAGAAGTAAACCTGTGTTCCTGGTATCTTCCGACGCAATGACATCAACTTCTTTCAAGGTCTGAATGGCTCTAAAGGTCATATCCTGCAAGTTTCCAATCGGAGTGGGGACCAGATAGAGGCTCCCGAAGGGCGACTGACCCTTAAATGATTTTTGTAGTTTCATTCTAATCTCGATTCAATAATTCAATACAGAACATACATGGCTCATCGTTATCTCTACGTTTGCCGTATTCATACGTACAGATATGGAAACCATCCTCATAGATATTCTCCAAATTCTCCTTACCAAAGTTTGAAGGCTTGTGTCCTATCTTATCTTCTTTCTCCAAACGCTCACGCAACTTAGAATTTTCCAAGCGTAATCGTGTATTTTCATCAATAACACTTTGAAGATGTTTTTTAATGGCGTCCACATCAGCCAAGGTTGTCAATAAATTTTGTGAAAAATCATCAAGTGCATCAAATAGTTCTTTTTTATCCATTCCTGTCCTTTCACTGATTCGCTTTACATGGTAAGGTATTCTAAACAGTTTTGCAGACTGACATTTGCCTGCCACATTTTCTTGGCTTTCAGGACTGCGTCCATTTTTTCACGAGCTATCATCTCTGTTAATCTTTCTGCAAGTAACAAGCTCAACACATCAAACAAGCGCCCCTGCTCTGCTTTTTCCACCGCTAAAGAAACCAGCACTCCTACTTGTAAATAAGCGCGGTTAGAATCAGTTAAAAGCAATTCTGTAAACTTTTTCGCTTGATCCAGCAAGTCAATAAACGATTTGTTTGTAGCCAGCCTTTTGGCCTCCTCTTGACTAGAAACCAGCCGTGCGATAAGACTCGCTTGTGTTTTCAATAAGCCTTCTTCCTCTAGAAATCTCTCTAAATATGGAAGATTTTGGGGAAATGAGATAATTTGAGTACGACTCTTTATGGTTGGTAAAACAGCTTCTTCTTGATTGGTCAAAAGAAAAATATGGATCGTCGACTGAGGCTCTTCAATAACTTTGAGCAGAGAATTTGCGGCATTCACATGCATTTTCTCAGCATCACGTATGATAAATACTTGCTGGCTAGATTCAAAACCAGACTGAGAGAAGTTCTTGACCAACTCCCGTATCGTATCTGTTTTAATGAAATTACCTTGGGGCGCCACAATGGTCACATCCGAAAAATCATTTGATTCAATCAACCGACAAGAGCGACACTTTCCACAAGGATGGACACCAACTTTTTCTTGGCAAAACAAAGCTTGACTTAGAAAAAGGGCCATTTCAAAGCTCGCAAAATCACCTGAAAATAGATAAGCATGTGCCAAACGACCTTGTTCTAGAATCGTGACAAATTGCTGATAAACCAGTGGTTGAAGATCTTTTAGTTCCTGAATATTCATACTCTTTCCGAAAACCGTTTCTTAATGACCGCCAGAGCATCCGCAACGACTGCTTCCAACGGTTGACTGGCATCAATTTTTACAAATCGCTCAGGTTCTTGTTCCAATAAGCTGAGATAGCCTTGACGTACCCGACGATGCATATCTGCCTTTTCCATATCTAAGCGGTCCACATCACGATCCGCATTGCGGGCAATTCGTGCCAATCCTTCTTCTGTATCAATATCAAAATAAAGGGTCAAATCAGGTTTTAATCCATCAGTCGCAAATTGATTGAGCCAGTTGATATCAGCCACATTGAGACCACGACCAAAACCTTGATATGCAATTGAAGAATCGATAAAACGGTCAATCAATAGTAATTTTCCTTGAGCCAATGGTGGCAATATCTTCTCTTTTAAATGCTGACGTCGAGCTGCAATAAACAATAACAGCTCCGTTTTGTCATCCATTTCGGTATTTGCAGGATTGAGAATTATATTACGAATCTCCTCTGCAATGGCTACACCTCCTGGCTCTCTCGTTGTCACCACTTCAGGTCCCAGCTCTTGTAAAGCTGGTAATAATTCACGTAATACCGTAGTCTTACCAGCTCCATCCGGACCTTCAAATGTAATAAACATTCCTTGTTTCACTGTCTCTACCTTTCGATTTGCTCATTCATAGTTCTTTTTATTTTACCAAAATCTAGCCAAAAAAGCACTTGAAAATTGACTTGTATTTCTTCACCAAATACCGTACAATGTCAATATAGATTTCTAAGGAGAGTGAAAAAGTATGCTACGTTTCAGAAATATTCTGTTGATTGTATTCGGTGCTGGTTTATTTGCCTTTGGTTTGAACTATCTGATCATGCCTAACCATTTATTTGAAGGCGGTGCGACAGGATTAAGTTTGATTGTTTACTATCTTTTTAAGGTACAGCCTTGGGTAATGAACATTGTCATCAATATACCCTTATTCATCATTGGTTGGAAAATTCTGGGACGAAAAACACTCTATCTGAGCATTCTTGGAACCCTTAGTGTAACCGTTTGGTTAGCCTTATTTGAAAAGGTTCCATTTGCAATTGATTTACACGAAGACCTAATCCTTGTAAGCATCCTTGGGGGATTGCTCATTGGAATTGGTCTGGGCATTATTTTCCGCTCTGGTGGGACAACTGGTGGTAGTGATATTGTTGCACGTATTGGTCACAAATACCTCCCCTATTCTATTGGCCAAATTATTTTCGCAATTGATACCATTGTGTTAACACTGATTGTCCTTATTTTCCAAGATATTCGTCTGGTATTATACACACTTATGATGGTTGGTATCGCTTCTAAAATGATAGACATGGTAGCAGATGGTGGATATGGTAGCAAGGGTGTTATGATTGTTTCTGAGAAATCAGAAGAGCTTGCGCAAGCGATTGACCAAAAAATCGAACGTGGTATCACCTTCATAAAGGCGCAAGGCTTTTATAGCAAAACCAATATCAATATGATTTATTCTGTAATCTATAAAAGTCAGTTACAAGAAATGAAAGAGCTGATTCATCAAATAGATCCGCATGCCTTTATCACCATTACTGACGCACATGAGGTACTTGGCGAAGGGTTTACTTTAGATAAGAATAAACAACCTTTGCAACGTGATTAATAAAACAACATAAGTTAAAAATTGTTAATATAAAAAACACATGAAATCAATGCTTGTAGCAACAAAGATTTTATGTGTTTTTTACTAGCTTTATGCTGAGACTTTTCTATAAAACAAATATACTGTGGCTCTTCTTAACCACCGAGCGATAGGGCAATAAGTGCAATATTCATTTTAATCTATCCTTACTTACTTCTTTTTTCAGATATTTTAGTGACGATTAAGAAAAAGATATAAGATATAATTACAATGTAAGACAGAGGTCTCAAATATTCTTTATCGTAAGATAGGTATGAGTCAATGAACAAGATAATCGCTAAAGAAGATCAACTGATAGCTAGACAAATATTGAAGAAATCAGATTTCATAGGATATCCTCCTTGTAATAAGTCAATTATAAAAAATGATGGATTAATAAATGTAATGTAAGTGAATTCTGAATGCAACTTTATAATTTTATAATAGCAAGTATGTATACCTAAGTCAATCAAAAAGAGGTAACTTTTGTAAACATTTGGGCACAATTTCATTCTTTCCAGTTATTTTACTACAAATAAAAACACACGGCACTACATTGGGTATAATGTGGTACTATGTGTTTTATATTCTCTAGGCTAACTTCAAATTGTTAATTAGAAGTTGAGTCATCACACAAACGATATTTGGTTCTTATTGTGGGTTTTCCAATGGTTGCTCTGCCTCTGTTTGTGCTTCTTTTCCTTGGTCTAACAAGGCTGCAATAATTTTTTGGTCGCGTAATTTCACTGAGTCATTGATGGTCTCAGCAGAACGTACGATAGCTGCCTCCAACTCACGACGTTTCTGACGTCCTTCATCAATAGCTGCGATGATACCATTATTTTGGGCAACCAAACTTTCTGCTAATTTGGTAACAGATGCTACTGAAAGGGTCGGATTTTGGGCTATACGTTCCATCATTGGAATAGCTTCTTTTGATGTATCCGCTAGCATTTGAAGTGCCGCATTATTAGCATTGACAATCGCATCTGCCGTTTGACTTGACTTGATAGATTGTTGCAAGATACCCAACTGTGCGATGGACAGTTTCATTGTAGGAATGGTATTGCGACGCAACATTCCTAAGCGCTGTTTCATATCTGACGATACTTTTACTAGGTTACGCATTTGGGGAGTCGTTGTCCAAGCAACATACAAACGGCTCATATATTCAGAATGCTGCTGTTCAAGGATATTTGCCACTTCGGTCACGCGCGCCAATTTCTCAGAAGCAACTTGATACTCAACAGTAGTCGGTGCTAGGTTCGCAATCTGTTCTTGTGCTTGTTTCGCTCGTTCAGCCGCTTCCTGACCAGTCGCTTCAATAAAAGCGATAACTCCGACTAAATTCTCTATCGACTTGGTATTATTTTCAATCAAAAGCTCAGCAGAGACAATATTACGTGCCAACACTTCTTCCTGCTTGACCACACTGGCTGCCATGCTATCCATTTTCTTTTCAATTGTCTGAGAATCAAAGTAGAATTCCTGTAAATCATTCTTGGCTTGTTTGAACAAGCGTTGGAAGAAACCAGGTTTCTTTTCCAATTCCACCGAAGTGGAAATATCTTTATATTTCGCTACAAATCCATTCAATTCACGATTGGTATTGGCCAATAGTTCATCTACCTGTGGAATTTCAATCTTCTTCTGTTCTGACAAAATGTGATTGACCGTCGAGTTGACTTCTTCTACTGCTTCCTTACCAAAATCCAAGAGCGCATTTTGATTAGCCAAGAAATTATCAACCAACTGAGGTGCTTTTGCACGAATACCCGTCTGTTGCTCTGGCGTTAATTGAGCCAAAAACGATACTTTTTGACTATCTCCTGCAGGCGTAGCTTGGATGATTGCTGTCGTCTTATCTTTTACATTCAAACTATTGCTTGCAATCTGATCAATATCAAAATTAAATCCTGACATCTTCTTTACTCCTCTTCCCTTTTCATCATACGTAGACTGACTTCAAAGTCTTTCATATCAGCTTCATTAAATTTCTTAATGGTATCGTCCAAATCCTTATCGAAACTTTCCATGGCCAATTTTGCCTGTGTCAAGCGTTCTTCTGCGTTGAAATAATCTTTTGGCGATTTCTTTATTTTTACATATCCTTGTAAAATATCGTTAAATCGTTGCATGTTGGCCTCATGAATAGCTGTCAACTCTTCCTTTTTATCGCTTGTATTTTCTAGCTTTTCAAGAATAACAAGATTGTCTCTTTGAATATTGCAATAGGTTTCTAAAATCTCTGGCGCAATTTCTGAAATCATTGCTTTTTCATCCATTACCTTACCACCACTAGGTGAAACTTGTTCACTCGTTTCTTTTTCTACCTTAGTTTCTGGTAATTTCAATTGGTATTTCAGCTGCAAAGTATCAACAGCTTCTTTGCTTGCATAAGCGTCAAGGTATTTTCCAACCTTTTGATACAGTTGATCCAGTTCGAACAATTGACCTAGCAGGCGTTTACGCAACTGCAGGACTGACTGATTCTCTCCCTTTTCTGCTAGCAACTCTTGGTGTTTTTCATAGCCAGAACGAATTGAAAAAATCAAGGTTTGTATTCGTTTTATTTGGTCACTATTCAAGAATCTGTGGATGGCATCTCGTTTATATACATAGCCAATCAAGAGTCCTAGTGGCAGTAATATATACCAAAAACTCATGATAAAACTGATAGCAAGTAACACCAATAATATTGTAATGCCCGAATTCTTCTTCCCATGTCCATGGTTATTTCTATATTTGTACCCCATAGAGCCTCCTCATACATGATATACATTATTATATCACATTCCTCTAAAATACTAGAAATATACCAAAAGAAAAAGCCAAGAAAAATCTTGACCTTTAGATATTTTTTGCGACTGTTGGAACGAGGCTGTCAACTTCAATTCCTGCATCTTCAAAGAGTGACCGAACTTCTTCTAGATCAACCTTCCCTTCAATTTGTACTTCAATGACTACTTTTCCTGATTTAGTAGCAATTTGTACAGTTGAGACGATATTATATTCTTTGTCCGAAACCAGACGAATAATTTTTCCCAATTCCCCAGCTTTATTGTCAACGATGAAACGAGCACGAACTCCTTCTTCACCGTAACCAGAGACTTGTAAAAATGCAGCAAATATATCGCGATCGGTAATCACACCATATAATTGGTCATTGTCAACGACAGGAAGAATACCCACTTTATTTTTGTACATCAAATAGGTAGCATCTTCAAGACTGGCATAAGCTGAAACAGTGATCACATCCTTGATCATGACATCCTTGACCTTGGTTTTATTGAGTAGATAGTTCATCTCATAGATAGATAAACTAGTAGCTTTAGAAGGACTTGCCTCTGCAATAGTTCCCTCAGTCACCAAGCCGACCAATTTATCATTTTCAATGACAGGCAGACGGTGCAAATCCTGTTCACGCATGAGATCAGCAGCATGAGCAATCGTTGTATCTGGAGAAATGTAAACAACCTTTCGAGTCATAAAATCTTTAACAGACATGAGATACCTCCTTAGTTTCCTATGGATTCATTATAACACAAAAGCGAAAACGATTTCAATGTTTTGTAAAAATAATTGAAAATACTTCGTGTTTTCTTTTCTCAATCTTCCAGACAATTTTCAAGATAAACACTCGGCTAAAATAGAAACGGCCCTTTCTATCTCCTCTTCTGTAATGGTTAATGGGGGTAAGAGACGAATCACATCACTTCCAGCCGTCAAGACGATTAGACCATTCTTACGTGCCTGTGTGACTATTGTGCCCAAATCACCAGTAACTTGGATTCCCAGTATCAAACCAAGCCCGCGGATGGCTACTACTGTTGGTAAGTTACCAAGCTGTTTTGCCAATTGATCTTGTAAGTAGCTAGCCTTAACACGAACTTTGGCAAGAAAATCTTCGGTCAGGATTTCCAACACTGCCTTACTACTGGATAGTACTAGTTTATTACCCCCAAAAGTCGTACCATGACTACCGTAGGTAAAGGCCGTACCTAGAGCTGACTTTCCAAGCATGGCTCCAACGGGTAGACCATTGGCCAAGCCTTTGGCCAAGGTAACAATATCTGGTGAAATACCGTATTGCTGATATGCAAAAAGCGATCCAGTTCGCCCAATTCCTGTTTGTACTTCATCGACAATAAGGAGGAGGCCTTGCTCTTTACAATAGTGGGCTAATTCCGCAACAAAATCCTTGTCAGCCGGAATGACACCTCCCTCACCTTGAACCAATTCTAACATAACAGCTGCAGTGTTTTCGGTGACCAATTGTTTTACAGACTCTAGATCATTGTAAATCGCATAGTGAAATCCTTCAACAAGTGGTCCAAAACCAAGTTGTATTTTTTCTTGCCCTGTAGCTGACATCGCACCAAAGGTTCTTCCATGGAAGGATTGTTTAAAAGTAATAATGTCCGATTTACCTGAGAATTTACGAGCTAATTTTATGGCAGCTTCATTGCTCTCTGCTCCACTATTGCAGAAAAATGCCAAATAATCTTCATCCCCAATCAATAAGTCTGCGACTTGTTCTTGGAGACTATTTTGATAGAGATTTGGACTATGCCAAATGGCTTCCAATTGCTCCGAGACTGCTTGCTTGACTTGCTTATGGAACCCTAAATTTGTGACCCCAATTCCAGAAGAGAAGTCCAGATAGAAATTTCCTTCCTTATCCACCAAGTAATTGTCAGCTGCTTTGATAAATTCAATGGATTCACGTTTGTAATTTTGAAATAGTTTTGTCATAGAACCTCCTACGCTAGACAAATCAAGGTGCCCCTGCTCAGATTGTCACTGATGAGTACTGTCTCAACCCCCGCTTGAACCGTTTGACTGGCTCCTTTTATTTTTGGAATCATTCCACCAGTAATAATCCCCGATTGGATTTTTTCTTCAATTTGAGTAGTATTTAAAGTTGGTAGGATTGCACCATCTTCTTTCACACCAGGTACATCTGTCATTAATATCAATCGTTCTGCTTTTAAGGCAACCGCTATTGCTGTGGCTACGTAGTCTGCATTGATATTTAACAATTGTTCATCACAAACACCCATTGAGCCAATCACTGGTATCATACCTTCTGACATAATCGCTTCTAATGGCTGTGTATGGACCTTTGTAATCTGACCCACAAAGCCATACTTTTCTTGATTCAAATAATCAGCCTCGATTATTTTTCCAAGACTTGATTTGATTTGAATACTATCGCATCCTGCATTGTTTAAGCTACTGGTGATGCTTGGGCCAACGATTTGAAATAGACTATATTCCACTAATTTCATCACATCTTTGCTCGTCACACGTAGACCATCAATCTTCTCGACTGAGAGATGTTGCTCTGCCATTAATTTATCAATCGCAAAGCCACCACCGTGCACAACAACAATCTGTTTACCTTCTTTGTGCCACTGTTTGATTTGCTTCACGCAACTCTGAGATAGTTGTTGACTGGCCAATCCACCAATTTTTATAACGATACTGTTTTTCATATTACACCTCACTAATTAGGTCCGATACAAAGCATTAATTTTTACATAGTCATAGGATAAATCGCATCCCCAAGCACGTCCGCTGGCCGATCCCATCTTTAGATGAACGTGGATGTCAATAGTGCTTCCTTTGAGAACCTCTTGCATTTGCTGGCTATCAAACGACAAAGGACTTGAGTCTACCATGACTGGAATACCACATAGCTCAATATCAATTGCGGTAGGATCAATCTCAACACCTGCATAACCAATTGCAGCAATAATTCTACCCCAGTTTGCATCCTCACCAAATATGGCTGTTTTGACTAAACTTGAGCCTACTATACTCTTAGCCACCATCCGTGCAGCAAGTGGAGTCGTGGCTCCAGTCACATCTACTTGAATTAATTTGGTTGCTCCCTCGCCATCTTTGGCAATCATTTTAGCTAATTCTGTCATCACAAGATGCAACATGGAAACAAACTGCGCATACTCTTGTGAGCCTTCCTGAATTTCTGCGGACGTAGCACAACCATTCGCAAGGACCAAGACCATGTCATTGGTAGAAGTATCCCCGTCCACTGTAATCTGGTTAAAACTCGTTTCGACCTCTTCACTCAGAGCTTTTTGCAGAAGCGAACTTGAAATAGATGCATCGCAAGTAATGAAGGCTAACATGGTTGCCATATTGGGGTGAATCATACCTGATCCCTTGGCAACACCAGACATGGTCACCGTAGAACCAAAAATCTCTTCTTGAACTGTGATGGTTTTGGTTCCAGTATCTGTCGTTAAAATAGCTTGAGCAAACTGTTCCGCATGACCATCTAGGTCTAGCTGCTTTAAACCTGATGCAACAGTCTGGAGAGGTAAAAATTCCCCAATCACACCAGTTGAAGCAATCCCAACTAAATCCTTCTCAATCCCCAGTTGGTTTGCACTTGCTTCTTGCATAAACAAGGCATCTTCAAAGCCTTTTTGACCAGTACAGGAGTTTGCAACCCCAGAGTTTACTACAATTGCTTGCATCTGTTGCTTAGTCGCTATTGATTGTTTGGTAACAAGTAGCGGGGCTGCTATAACTTTATTGGTTGTATAAACACCTGCAACGCTGGCAGGAACTTTGGAAACAATCCAGCCAAAATCTAGTTTTTCTTTCTTAAAACCTGCGTGGACTCCATCAGCTGTAAAACCTTCGGGACTCGCAATCGTGCCATCAATAATCTTCATTTTCAATCCTTTCTAGATAAACGTTGGTAAATTGAGCAGACCAGCTGTTTCTTCAAAGCCAAATAATTGATTCATATTTTGAACAGCTTGTCCAGCTGCACCTTTTATCAAATTATCCAAGACTGCTACAACCGTTAAAATTCCTGTTGTGGGGTTGTAAGCAAAACCAATATCTGTATAATTGGATCCAATCACATGATGTAAATCAGGTAAGTGTCGTCGGACACGTACAAAGGGTTTATCTTGATATGCCTCTTGATAGATCTCAAACAAGGCTTCCTCACTCAACTCATTTTCCAATTTCAAATATGCAGTAGCGACAATTCCACGAGAAAGAGGCAAAAGTGACGTTGAAAATTGAATATGCTCCACTCGCTCATCGAATTGTTGAAGCATTTGAACAATTTCAGGAATATGCTGGTGCTTATTTAGTTTATAAGTCACATAATTCCCCTGAATATGAACAAAATGACTTGCTGAGGTTGGAACTTTACCAGCACCACTCAAACCGCTCTTGGCATCAACAATCACACTACTTGGATCCACCATTTTCTTCTGTAATAAAGGAATCAATGCTAACTCCGTGGCAGTCGCATAACAACCTGGATTTGCCACAAATTTTTGTGAGGTCAAATTAGAAAATTCTGTTAGTCCGTAAGAAAACTGTGCAATCACATCCTCACTAGCTGGTTCCTTTCCATACCATTGTTTATAGGTTTTCGCAGGTAAACGATGATCCCCTGACAAATCGATGACTGGAAATTGATTTTGAACGAAGACAGTAGCTAAATCTTTGGAAATCCCACTGGGAGTTGCAAAAAATACTAAATCAGCAATTTCCATGATACGTTCTGCATTAAACTCCTCGATAAGGTGATCGAAAACATCCGTTACATGTGGATAAATATACGATATTCTTTGGCCAACTTCTTTACTGGCATGGACAGAAACAACATCGACATGCGGATGATTTTTCAATATTCTAAGCAATTCCAGTCCACTATATCCAGTAACACCAACAATCGAAACTTTCATTCCATACCCCCAATAGTAATTATGCTGACTAGTTTATCGCATTTTTATACACTTGTCAATATTTCATTGCATAAAAATACAAAAAATTATTTAAGGATGAACATTCGGAGTTTCATATTAACTTTAATTGAATAATGATTCTGATATTTTCAGGAAATTTTCAAACTTCTATCCAAACAAAAAAATACTCCTAGAAATGCGAGTGGATAGGATCCACCTTCTACTCTAGAAGTATTTGTACACAAATCATATGAACACGATTAGCCTTTTACAGCAAAATAGTGTCCGCTTGGGCTAGCAAAATTAAAGTTAGGGAATGGCTCAGCATTCACTGGGCTACATGTATCCGTCAAAGCAGCTATGCGCTCTTGCAATGCTTGAATGTCATTTGACTCAAATAACACACTTGGTGTCATGTCAACGACTTCAGGCGATACTTGACGAATAAATTCTTTTGCATAGACTGTAATGGTTGTAGATGCTTCAGCATGGGGTTTCATGTCGAATGTTTCAAAGCCCATCATTTCAGCTTCATTCAAAATCGTAAAGCCAGCTGCTTTCCAAAAAGCCTTCTCAGCAGCAACGTCTTCTACGTACAACATCAAACCAAATTCTTTTGTAAACATGAATTCTCCTTAAACTATGTTCAAATGCAAGCTGATATACTGGCCACATTCGATTCACTCTATTTATGTGAGTCTGTATTTTCTTTGTTTTGTAGTGCAGGTAATTCTGTTAACTCTTTTTTCAAATTCTTGATTTCACTCTTTAACGAAAGATTTTTGGTTAAGCCTATTAAGTATTGGATGACTATTCCAATGAGAAGCGAACCAATTATTACCAAAATCAAAGGCATACGAAATTGACCGAACAAATAATGGACAATAACCTCTTGACGATTGGCTAATGAAAGAACAACTGTCAAAATAATCACGAGCAATAAACCAATAAGTGATAATCTCTGTTTCATCATAACTCCTTTTCTACTATGACAGTCTAGCATAAGAATCAGAACATAGCAAGAAAGACTTCTTTGAATTTACCTCAAATTGAATTGAAGAAAAATTTATCGATTACTATTTAAAACCAACTATTTCCACTTTTCAAGAAAAACTGTCAGCTCTGCCTGTGCTTCTGGTGTGGTGCCGACTAGCTATTTTTGGATGAAACTGAAAAATTCATATTAACAACGCATTAAATACACAGTTAATGTGCACTTTTTAACCATTAATCATCCTTTCTTTCACTTCCAGCCAACCAAAAGCACACCTTCAATGGTAATTT
>OBID01000063.1_pt1 | contig 46873 bp, 38 predicted proteins | sample 1519781 | NCBI WGS metagenome assembly OBID01 (sample SAMEA3991478, study PRJEB22521) | metagenome | biome: anthropogenic terrestrial biome; feature: sewage plant; material: sludge | place: Sweden | collected 2012-09-26 | reverse complement strand
CCTTCCTTATAGTACATAGTGTACTATTTTCATAATATTTTGTCAAGTATTGATATAAACGTTAAATGTTTATGTATCTTAGTGATAAAAATTGATAAAAAATATCGCTTTGTTTAAAATCACCAAAATAGAATTAATTAAATGCAACATAAAAAGAAAAAGCACTTATATGAAATACATGCTTGCAAGTTAAAATCCATAATATTACATGAAAAGTGGTGCAAAATAGACTTATAACCATAACATATATGCTCATATTTCTATAGTATAACAGCTCTTTTATAATGCAGCTAAAAAGCATATTGATTTTTGTCGTGCAGCATGATATTATTTATAAAAAGATAAATTACAAAATTGTATCTGCGAGGTTTATTATGAATAAAAAACAATACTTCAGTTCTGTAGAAAAATCACTTTGCTTCAATGGTAATAATTACAGAATAAAACATGCCTTAAAAAACAATGGAAAAAGAAAAACAGTTGCATTTCTCGGTGGTTCTATAACAATGGGATGGAACGGTGAGGAAATGCTGAGAGATAATTACTCTGTTTTTATTTATAAATATTTATGCGGCACATATCCGGAAAATGATTTTGCATATGTTAATATGTCAATTCCAAGTGCCAATTCGTTTATTGGTCTGTCTATACTTGAAAAAAACATTGACAGCAACATAATGCCGGATATTGTATTTGTAGAATACGCAGTTAATAATGAATGTGGCAGGGAATATATGATTTCATATGAAAGTCTAATATGTAAACTGCTGAATCTTCCTTCAAAGCCGGCAGTAATACTGGTGTTTACAATTAATCAGTCATTTTATACAAGTCAGGGATATATGAAAAGAATAGGTGAAAATTATGGATTACCTATGATAAGTATAGCTGATATAATCAAATCACTTGTAACTGATAACATTATTGAATGGTCAACGTATTCAAATGACTGGATACATCCTAATATATGGGGACATAAGTTTATATCAGACTGTCTTATTAATTTTTTTAAAAAAGTAAATAAAGAAAGTACTGACGAGGAATATCAGTTTAATAAACAGGTATATTCACTTGATTATATTAATTATATACCGGTCGCACCTTCACTATATGATATCAGCTGTAATGGCTATGAAGAGATAAATGCTTCTGAATTTTTTGAACACGGACTCAGATATATACCTGAAACAAATGATGTGTTTCTCAGTTTCAATGCAGATTTTAAACATCTGTTTATGACTTATATGCATGACAAAACTGAAAAATACAGTGATGCTGACATTTATGTTGACAACAAAAAGGTATCATTACTTCAGGGAAAAAGTTTGTATGGCTGGGACAATATAGTTATGAAGCATATATGTGAATTTGAACATAAAGGACATCATACAGTTGAAATAAATATCAAGGACAGAAGCAAAACATTTGTTCTGGCAGAAATAGGGATATACTGACGGCGTAACAGATTTAAAAAACATAAAACAAAAAAGCTGTAATGACAATAAAATTCATTACAGCTTTTAATATTTCTTTAAAAATTTTATAATCTTTTGCTGTTGCAAGGACAGAAAAAATAAATATTTACTAAAAAACGGCACCTGCATTTTAATACAGGTGCCGTTGAATTCAGTTATTATTAAATATTAATCAGCAAAATATTTTACGCCGCTTTCAAATATGAACTGATCTTTTGAACCTTTGACATTTTTACAGACATCAGATCCTTTTCTTTCGCTGTGTCCCATTTTTCCGAGAACTCTTCCGTCAGGGGATGTGATGCCTTCAATAGCGTCTACTGAAGTGTTAGGGTTATATCTGATGTTCATGGTAGGCTTATTATCCGTATCAACGTACTGTGTAGCAATCTGACCGTTTGCGGCAAGCTTTTTGATAAGCTCAGGAGATGCTACAAATCTTCCTTCTCCGTGTGATATAGCGATAGTATGAATTCTGTCAACTTCACATGCAGCAAGCCAAGGGGATTTATTGGAAGCTATTCTTGTACGGACCATCATTGACTGGTGTCTTGCAATAGTATTGAATGTAAGTGTAGGTGACTCGCTTGTCATGTCTGTAATTTCACCGTAAGGAACAAGACCAAGCTTTATAAGTGCCTGGAATCCGTTGCATATACCAAGCATAAGACCATCACGGTTTTTAAGAAGTTCATGGACAGCATCTCTGATGCGTGGATTTCTGAAGAATGCTGTTATGAATTTACCGCTTCCTTCAGGCTCGTCACCGCCGCTGAATCCACCAGGGAGCATAATAATCTGAGAATTTTTGATAGCCTTTTCTATTTCATTTACTGATTCTTCAATTGCAGAAGCAGTAAGGTTTTTGATTACTATTGTATCTGTAACAGCACCTGCTTTTTCAAATGCTCTTGCAGTATCATATTCACAGTTTGTACCCGGGAATACAGGAATAAGAACACGAGGCTTTGCAACCTTTATAGCTGGTTTTATCAGTGTTCTCTTTTCATACAGGTAAGCCTCAGGCTTTTTATCTTCAGTAGGAATAATGCAAGGATAAACGGGTTCAAGCTTTGATTCCCATGCTTTGAGCAGCTTGTCAATAGAAACAGAGTAGTTAATATTATTAATAACAAGATCATCATTCTGGGATGTAACAGTACCTATAACTGTTTCACTGCCTTTTGTAGTTCCGTTTATTTCAACGATGAATGAACCATAGCATGGTTCAAAAAGCTGACTCTTTGAAAGTTTTTTGGTAAATTTGAATCCCAATTTGTTTCCGAAGCACATTTTTGCAATACCTTCTGAAACACCACCGCTGGCTACAGTCCATATTGCCTTTGCTCTGTCAGAAGCAATAAGATTTTCAACCTTATCAAAGCATCTTCTTACACTTTCAAAGTCAGGAAGTCCGTTTTCATCATATTTAGGAGTAATAAGAATAACGGAGTTTCCAGCTATCTTGAATTCAGGGGAAATAATTTTATGACTTGAAGCTGTTGAAACTGCAAATGAAACAAGTGTAGGAGGTACATCAATATTTTCAAATGTTCCTGACATTGAATCCTTTCCGCCTATAGCACCGCAGCCAAATTCAAGCTGTGCTTTGAGAGCACCGAGAAGTGCTGCAAACGGTTTGCCCCAGCGTGAAGGATCATTCTGAGTTCTTTCAAAATATTCCTGAAAAGTCAGCCAGCATTTCTTGTAGCTTCCGCCTGCTGCTACTACCTTTGCTATTGATTCAGTTACCGCCATTATTGCACCGTGGTAAGGACTTTTTTCACTGACTACAGGATTATAACCCCAGCCCATAATTGAAGCTGTTGTTGTTTCACCATGAAGTACAGGAATTTTAGCAGCCATTGCCTGTGTAGGAGTGAGCTGATAAATTCCTCCGAAAGGCATAAGAACTGTTCCGGCACCGATTGTGGAGTCAAATTTTTCAACAAGTCCTTTCTGAGAACAAATGTTGAGGTTTGAGATCATTGACATCCAGCTTTCAGCATCATCAGAATAATCTGTGGAAATATTCATGGCAGGTTCAGCAACTGAAATATCTGTATGTTTTACAGCACCGTTGGAATTAAGAAATTCACGTGACAGATCAACAATCATTTTTCCGTTCCAGTTCATTTTCAGTCTTTTATCTGCAGTTACTTCAGCTACGAGTGTAGCTTCGATATTTTCTTTTGCAGCTTCTGACATGAACTGTTCAGCATCTTTTCTGGCAATTACAACAGCCATTCTTTCCTGTGATTCACTTATTGCAATTTCTGTTCCGTCAAGACCGTCATATTTTTTAGGAACTTCATCAAGATTTATAATAAGTCCGTCTGTAAGCTCTCCTATGGCAACGGATACACCGCCTGCACCAAAATCATTGCATCGTTTGATCATTGAAGTAACTGATTTGTTTCTGAAAAGTCTCTGAAGTTTTCTTTCTTCAGCAGGATTACCTTTCTGTACTTCTGCTCCACAGTTTTCAAGTGATTCTGTTGTATGGGATTTTGATGATCCCGTAGCACCTCCGCAGCCGTCACGTCCGGTCTTTCCTCCAAGAAGAATAACAACATCACCCGGCACAGGAACTTCACGTCTGATATTTTCTGCAGGAGCAGCACCGATTACAGCACCAATTTCCATTCTTTTTGCAACATATCCTGGATGATAGATCTCAGTTACGTGTCCGGTTGCAAGGCCTATCTGGTTGCCGTATGAACTGTATCCGTTTGCGGCACCGACTACAATTTTTCTCTGAGGAAGTTTGCCACTTATTGAATCTCCTACAGGTACGAGGGGATTTGCAGCACCTGTTACACGCATAGCCTGATATACGTATGAACGTCCTGAAAGAGGATCGCGTATTGCACCACCAAGACATGTGGCAGCACCACCGAACGGTTCAATTTCGGTAGGATGATTATGTGTCTCATTTTTAAACATCAGGATCCAGTCTTCAGAATTTCCTTCAACGTCAACCTTTATTTTTACAGAGCATGCATTGATTTCTTCGCTTTCATCAAGATCATCAAGCAGGCCGTCTTTTTTTAGCTTTTTCACAGCTATTGTAGCAAGATCCATAAGTGTAAGCGGTTTATTATCACGGCCAAGTTCTTTTTTGATATTTTTATAAAGTTTAAATGTTTCTTCTATATACGGGGAATGTATAGAAACATTTTCGATATTTGTAGAGAATGTTGTATGTCTGCAGTGATCTGACCAGTATGTGTCGATCATTCTGATTTCTGTTATTGTAGGATTCCTTTTTTCTGTTTCCTTGAAATATTTCTGACAGAAGCATATATCATCGTAATCCATAGCAAGACCATATTTTTTAATAAAGTCTTTAAGATCATCGCTGCTCATTTCTGTAAAGTTTTCAAGTGTTTCTACATCAGTAGGAATTTCATATTTTATATCCAAAGTTTCGAATTTTTCGAGAGAAGCTTCACGGCTTTCTACCGGATTTATCAGGTATGCTTTGAGTTTATTGAATTCTGAGTCTGTAAGATTACCCTTGACAATATAAACTCTGGCATTTTTAACTCTGCATCTTTCTCCCTGAGTTAAGATCTGGATACATTGTTCACAGCTGTCGGCACGCTGATCAAATTGTCCTGGTAAAAATTCTACTGCGAATACTTGCTCATCTGAAGCGGTATCCGGCATGTCTCTGTAGGTCACATCAACAGCGGGTTCTGAAAATACTGTATTTACAGCAGATTCAAAATCCTCTTCTGATAATCTGTCAGCATCATAACGGTTAATTATTCTGATGCTTTCAAGACTGCTGAGTCTCAGGGCAGTTTTAACATCATTAAGGACAGATTTTGCCTCTACGGCAAATTCAGGTTTCTTTTCAACATAAATTCTAAATACAGACATTTTAAACTCCATTTCTCTGCAGTAATCAGACGTTTTCAATTTTTATTTGAGTGTAATTACTGAAGATATTTAATTTATTCTGTTATTTGTATCTCCCCGATACAAAAATCATTCATAGACTTTTTAATTTTAACATAAAAAATCTTATTACGCAAACTTTTTATTGAATCTGATCTGTTGATTTTAACTAATGTATAATTAGGACTATATCCCTGATGAAATTCTGTGCAATTTTCTTTTTCAAACAAAACAGGATAAATTTTTCCTATCTGCTCATGAAGGAATTCTTTTTCAAGTTCATTTCCTATAAGTGTCATTTTTTCGGCTCTCAGGGTTTTCACTTTTTTTATAATCTGGCACGGCATAGATGCCGCTTTTGTTCCGCTGCGTCTTGAATAAGGAAAAACATTTATTTTGCTGAATTTCATTTTTCTTACAAATTCGCAGCTCTGGCTGAAGTCAGATTCAGTCTCATCGGGGAATCCGACCATAACATCTGTTGTAACAGATGAATCAATAAAAAAAGTACGGATTTTTCTGACAAGTTCCTCATATTCAGCTGAAATATATTTTCTGTTCATTGCTTTGAGAGTTCTGTCACATCCGCTTTGCAGTGAGAGATGGAACTGAGGACAGAATTTATCAAGTTTTGAGAGCCTGATAAGATCTGAGTCAGATATTTTTTCAGGTTCAAGCGAACCTAATCTTACACGTCTGACACCTTCTATTTTACAGCATTCTTCTACTGCATCAGTCAGTGAAAGTCCGTATTCAGCACCATAAAACGCAAGATTTATTCCTACAAGAACAATTTCCTTATGACCATTTGCGGCAAGTGCTGTTACTTCAGAAATTACATCATTTATAGGCTTTGATCGGATACGTCCTCTTGAATAAGGAATTATGCAATAGCTGCAGAACTGATTGCATCCGTCCTGGATCTTGACAAATGCTCGTGTCTTATTCTCAAATGAAATACATGATAAGCTTTCTATTTTGTCATTGTTTTCATACGGAACAATATCTACCATATGCTTTCTTGATCTTAATTCAGACATTACAAGTTTAATTATATCTGATCGGTTCTTTGTTCCTGTAATTAAATCTGCCTCTGTAATTTTTTTTGCTTCTTCACTGAAGGCTTGCGGATAACATCCCGTCAGAACTATAATTGATGACGGATTTTCAATTCTTAATCTTCTCATTGTCTGTCGGACTTTTTTGTCGCTTGCAGATGTGACAGTACATGAATTAATTATTATAACGTCAGTATTTGTTTCATTGTCCGCTAATATAAAATTATTGTTTAAAAATTCTTCTTTCAGGCACTCTGTTTCATAACAGTTGACTTTGCACCCGAACGTGACAAAAAATACAGTCAAAAAAAAATCTCCTTTATTTGTTAATTGTGCATACTGCATTTACTTGATTATTACTCAATAAAATCATTATACTAAAGTTACAAAAAAATTTCAATCACTTGACTATTAATATTTTTGGTGATATAGTTTAAAGAAGTGGTTTAATATAAAATAAATTTGCATTATATAAAGATGTATGTAGATTATATATGCATGATAATTGTTGGAGGTTTGTAATATGTTTACTGAAAATATTAACTTGTCAAGTGTAAATGATGTAAAAAAATTTGTAAACTTTGTTTCAGCTTATAATTTTAAGATTGAACTTGCTTCAGGAAGATATACAGTTGATGCAAAGTCAATAATGGGTGTATTCAGTCTTGACCTTGCAAAGCCGATAAAAATGACTGCTTATACGGATGATGAAAAATTTATTGATAATGTAAAACAATTTATCGTTGCATAAAAAATAAATTATTTATATGGATTATCGTAAAACTACATAGCCCGGTTCTCAAAAATTCCGTGCACAGATGTATCAGAAATACATCTGTGCATTTTTTTGTGTGTCATACTTGGACCAAAATAATTATATATATTAACTGATATATTATTATTTCTGAAAAAGGTGATGAAGCTTGATAATGAAAAAAAATTACGGAAGGTTTATTGCACTTTTTTTATATATGTGCATATTGTCAGTAATTATTTATAATTCTTATGATGTGACATATGCTGAAGATATTCAGACAACTGCACAATCATATGTTCTGATAGAATCAGAAACCTGCAGAATACTAAAGGATCATAATTCTTCTCAGGAGCTGCCTATGGGGACAATGAATAAACTTATGACAATTCTGCTTGCTGCAGAGGCAATTAATGAAGGAAAATTAAGCTTTGATCAGGAACTTACAGCATCTGCAACGGCAAATTCATCTAAGGGAGCGACTATATGGCTTATGACCGGAGAGAAAATGAATGTACGTGATTTGATTAAAGGACTTATTATAGGAAATGCAAATGATGCCGCAGTTGTTTTTGCTGAGGCTCTGGGAGGGGACACAGTTTCATTTGTAGAGGATATGAACAGACGTGCAGATGAACTTGGAATGAAAAATACAATCTTTACTGCACCCGGAGGTGTTGACGATGAAAATCAGCATACAACATCATATGATATGGCACTCCTGACACGTGAAGTAGTTAAATACGACTTCCTTAAAGAAATAATGACAACATGGCTTGACTATGTGCGTGATGGAAAGACGGAACTTGTAAATGAAAATAATCTTGTAAGAAGTTATAATGGTATACTCGGAGTAAAAGCCTGTCATTCTGAAAAATTCGGCTACTCCCTTGCAGCAGCAGCAGAAAGAAACGGGGAAACTTATATTGCTGTTGTTTTATGCTGTGAGGATAAGGATGAAAGATTTTCTGTAGGTAAAAAATTGCTTAACACAGGATTTTCTGTTTATAAAACAATTATTCCTGGATTCAGCGGGGAACATATGATGCCACTTAAAGTAAGACATGGTACAGACAGTGCTGTTGAAACAGAAGCGGCATATCTGCCTCCTCTTGTTATACCAAAAGGTTCTGAAGGCAAAATGGAGACAATAATATTTTTACCTGAATATATAGATGCACCCCTGAAAAAAGGGCAGTGTGTCGGTACAATAGGGTTTTATGCAGAAGAAACACTGTTATATGAAACACCGCTTGTTACAGTAAGCTCTGTTGGTAAAAATACATTTTTAAAATCATTTAAGAAGATTATAGTTAAAATGTTTAAATAAAACGTTTTTTTTTGTTAGCTTCATACAATAATGAATTATCCGCTTGCAAAAAAAATCATTATATAGTAAAATTACAATAGGATAAGTAATTTTATTATGGAGGATCATATGATGACATTAAAATTAAATTCAAAATATCTTGCTGGCTTTTTAGAAAAAGATGAGCTTACAGGAATTAAACCACAAGTTGAAGCAGCTGTAGAGCTTCTTCACAGTAAAAAAGGTCTTGGAAATGACTTTTTAGGTTGGCTTGATCTTCCTACCAACTATGATAAGGACGAGTTTGCAAGAATTAAGGCAGCAGCTGCTAAAATTAAAGCAAATTCTGATATTCTTATAGTAATCGGTATCGGAGGTTCATATTTAGGTGCCAGAGCTTGTATCGAGCTTCTTAAGTCGCCTTTCTATAACAATCTTAAAAAAGATACTCCCGATATTTATTTTGTTGGAAATAATATCAGTCCGTCATATCTTAATCAGGTAATCTCCATTTGTGAGGGTAAGGATTTTTCAGTAAATGTTATTTCAAAATCAGGAACAACTACAGAGCCTGCACTTGCATTCAGAGTTTTCAGAGAAATGGTTGAAAAGAAATATGGAAAAGAAGGAGCAAAGGACAGAATTTTCTGTACAACTGACAAATCAAAGGGAACATTAAAGGAACTTGCAGACACAGAGGGCTATGAAACATTTGTAGTTCCTGATGACGTAGGCGGAAGATTTTCAGTGCTTACAGCAGTAGGACTTTTACCTATAGCTTCTGCAGGCTGTGATATAGATGTAATGATGACAGGAGCAAAAAAAGCACAGGAAGACTATATGGCTGATTTTGACAATAATGACTGTTACAAATATGCAGCACTCAGAAACATCCTTTACAGAAAAGGAAAGAGTGTAGAACTTCTCGTTTCATATGACCCGAGTTTTACAATGATGGCAGAATGGTACAAACAGCTCTTTGGTGAGAGTGAAGGCAAGGACAATAAAGGATTATTCCCTTCAGCAGTCACATTTTCAACCGATCTTCATTCTATGGGGCAGTTTATTCAGGACGGTTCAAGAGTAATGTTTGAGACTGTTATGGATATCAAGAAGCCACAGCAGGATTTCTTCCTTAACAATGATGCTGAAAATCTTGATGGTCTTAATTTCCTTACAAATCAGAATATGTCTGTTGTAAACAAGAAAGCACAGGAGGGAACAATAATTGCTCATACAGAGGGCGGTGTTCCTAATATAGTTATTGAGCTTGAGGATACAGCAGAATACAGCGTAGGATACATGATATATTTCTTTGAAAAAGCTTGTGCTGTTTCAGGATATCTACTGGGAGTAAATCCATTTAATCAGCCTGGCGTTGAAAGTTACAAGTCTAACATGTTTGCACTTCTCGGAAAACCGGGATATGAAGATAAAAAAGCTGAGCTTGAAGCAAAGCTGGGCTAATTTATACAGATTCAATAAAATATATTACTAAAGCCGTCATGAACGGCGGAACGGAGAAAAATATGATTAAATTAATTGCAGGAAAAAAAGGTACAGGAAAAACCAAGATTATTATTGATATGATGAATTCTTCAGTAAATTCAACTAATGGAGATCTTGTATGCATAGAAAAAGGTTCAACTCTCAGATCACAGATAAGCTTCAAAATCAGATGGTGTGATACCGAATATTTTAACATAAACGGTTACGATTCATTCTATGGATTTATAGCAGGTATGCTCGCAGGCAACTACGATATAAAGGAAATATTTGTTGACGGAATTCTTAAAATTGGCGGAACTGATTGTGATGAATTAGGTATTTTGCTTGAGAAACTTGACAAGCTCACAGGAGAAGAAACAACAATAGTATTTACTATATCTGCTGATCAGTGTGACCTTACGGATAAAGTCAAGAAATTTATTGGATAAATTAAAACCCAAAAAAGTATTGACAATAAGGCATTAGTTTGATATAATGTAATTCATGATGCTCTAAGGGTGTAAAAAATTATGATTATTAATTTAAAGAAAATATTTAATGTATCAGGAGAGTCTTTTCCTTTTGAGACTTCCATTCCACAGGAAGATATTACTGATGTCCGGGGTTATGATTTTGCTTCTCCTGTTTTTATAAAAGGACAGGCTTATAATCGTGCCGGAATAGTCAAGATCAAATTTACCACGGAATTTACCCTGAACCTTATATGTGACAGATGCTTAAAGGAATTTAAACGTTCCTATGTTTATGATTTTGAACATGTAGTCGTTAATTCTCTTAATACGAATAATGATGAGTATGTTGTTGCGGATAATGAGAGCATTGATTTAAAAGAAATAGCAATTTCAGATTTGCTGTTACAGCTTCCGTCAAAGATACTTTGTGATGAAAACTGCAAAGGACTATGTACAGTTTGTGGCTGCAATTTAAACGAATCACAGTGTGATTGCTTTTCATCTTAATGAAATAATATACTTTGATAAGGAGGTATAATAATGGCAGTACCAAAGAGAAAAACGTCTAAGGCTAGACGTGATAAGAGACGTTCAAGCGTTTGGAAATTAGATGCTCCTGCATTCAGCAGATGTACAAACTGTGGAGAACTCACTACACCACATAAGGTATGCAAAAACTGCGGATTCTACAAGGGCGTTGAGGTAATTAAGAAGGAAGCGTAATTACGACTTTCTCATAACTAGAGGAGGAGAAATCTTCCTCTAGTTTTTTTTAGATGTATTCGGGCAAGATATGTTTTAGGCAGGATGTCTGTTTGTAAAATAAACAGAATGTAATTTCTATATTTGCTCAAACATTATCTCCCGATAACCAGACATCACATACTTTTATTAAAGCGTTAAAAAACGCTTTCACGTCCCTTATTTGAATTACAGGAGGATAAGCAAATATGCCATTACCGGTTTTAGCAGTTGTTGGTAGACCTAATGTAGGAAAGTCAACTCTTTTTAATAAATTAATAGGTAAGCGACTTTCAATAGTAGAAGACACACCTGGTGTAACAAGAGATCGTATATACTCAAAGTGTGAATGGCGCGGAAGAGAATTCATGGTGGTAGATACAGGCGGAATTGAACCTAAGACAGACGATGAAATTCTTGAACAAATGAAAATACAGGCTCAGATAGCTATTGACAGGGCAGATGTAATAATTCTTGTTACAGATGTAAGATGTGGTGTTACAGCAAGTGATTATGACGTTGCAGCTATGCTTCAGAAAAGTGGTAAACCACTTATACTTGCAGTAAATAAATGTGATGAAATAGGTTCCACTCCTATGGAGGTATATGAATTCTATAACCTTGGAATAGGTGAGCCGTTTCCTATATCATCAGCACATGGACATGGTACAGGAGATCTTCTTGATGAAGTTTTTAAATTCTTTCCTGAAGATAAAACTGATGATTATGATGATGACTGTATAAGAGTTGCAGTTATCGGAAAACCAAATGTGGGAAAATCATCTCTTATAAACAGAATTGCCGGTGAGGAACGTGTTATTGTTTCAAATATAGCAGGAACAACACGTGACGCAACAGATACATTTGTTGAGAATGAAAACGGAAAGTTCGTTTTTATTGATACTGCCGGAATAAGAAAAAAGGCAAGGGTTACTGAACGTATTGAAAGATACAGTGTTATACGTGCTTACATGGCAGTAGACAGGGCAGATGTATGTATAATTGTCATTGATGCTGAGGAAGGTTTTACAGAACAGGATTCCAAGGTAGCAGGCTATGCCCATGAGCAAGGCAAGGCATCAATAGTTGCTGTAAATAAATGGGATAAAATCGATAAAACTGATAAGACCATGGAAGAGTTCAAGAAAAAGCTTGAGAATGATTTTTCGTTTATGTCATATGTTCCATTTGTGTTTATTTCTGCGAAGACAGGGCAGAGGGTTAATAAACTGTACGAAATGATATCGTTTGTAAACCAGCAGAATTCAATGAGAATTTCCACTGGAATGCTCAATGATGTTCTCGCATATGCTACAACAAGAGTCCAGCCTCCGTCTGATAAAGGAAAGAGATTAAAGATCTATTATATGACTCAGCCGTCTACAAAACCGCCTACATTTGTAACATTTGTAAACAGATCTGATTTATTTCATTTTTCATATCAGAGATATATTGAAAATCAGATAAGAGCAACATTCGGACTTGATGGTACTCCGGTAAGATTTATAGTACGTGAACGCGGTAATGATAAAGGATAATATCATTTTGAGGAGAGGTTCCAGTGATAAATTATGTTTTACTTGTAATTTTATGTTCATTGGCTGCATATCTTATAGGCAGCTGTAATTCTTCAATTATTGTAGTCAGGATGTGGAAAAAAGAGGATATAAGAAATTTCGGCAGTAAAAATGCAGGACTCACAAATACGTTAAGATGTTTCGGAAAAGGCCCTGCACTGCTGACATTATTGAGTGATTTGCTCAAAGGTTCACTTACAATCCTTATTATAAGAATTATTGTATCATGGTGTGGTTATGAAAATGATACAATGACAGTGGGGTATATCGCCGGTTTCATGGTTATGCTGGGACATATTTTTCCGGTGTATTATGGATTCAAGGGCGGAAAAGGCGTGCTTGTTGCAGCTACTGTTCTTACTGCGATAGATATACAAACATTTGCTATAGTAATTCCTGTATTTATTGTTACTCTTATTTTTACAAAATACGTGTCTGTTTCATCAATTACAGCGGCAATATCATACCCTGTTATAACGTTTTTAATGCAATATTTTGTAAGACATCTGGAACTAAACCAGATAATAATACATACTGCTCTTGTGTCAGTCACATCTGTGCTCATTATCTACATGCACAGAGCAAATATTGTAAGGCTTAAAAACGGAACAGAAAATAAATTCTCATTTTCAAGGAAATAAGGGAGGAATTTTATATGGATAAAATTGTAGTATTAGGTGCAGGAGGATTTGGAATAAGTCTTGCAATAATTGCTGCAGAAAATGGTCATGATGTAACTGTGTGGTCTGCATTTAAAGAAGAGGTTGAAAATATACAGAAATTCGGTGAACATAAAAATAAGCTTCCAGGTGTAAAAATTGACAGCAGAATTAAATTTACTGATGATATGTCATGTATAAACGGAGCAGATATGGTTATTATGGGTGTACCGTCTGTATTTGTACGCAATGTATCAAAGCAGGCAGCACCGTTTATTACAGATAAAATGATAGTTGTCAATACAAGCAAGGGACTTGAAGACGGAAATTATCTCAGAATGAGCCAGGTTATCGGAGAAGAAATTACAAATGCACCTATTGTGGTGCTTTCAGGACCTTCACATGCTGAAGAGGTTGCAAGAAAGATGCCGACAACTGTTGCGGTAGCATCAGCAGACAAGGCTGCGGCATATTATGTTCAGGATATCATGAACAACGGAATGTTCAGAATATATGTAAATGATGATATAATAGGATGCGAACTGGGTGGTTCACTTAAAAATATCATTGCACTTTGCGCTGGAATATGCGATGGGCTGGGATACGGTGACAATACAATTGCTGCCCTCATGACACGAGGAATAACGGAAATTGCAAGACTTGGTGTTGCAATGGGCGCAAGACTTGACACATTTTTCGGGCTTACAGGAATAGGAGATCTTATTGTTACATGTACAAGCCTTCACAGCAGAAACAGACGTGCCGGAACTCTTATCGGTCAGGGTGTAACTCCTGATGAGGCTGTAAAACGTATAGGCACAGTAGAGGGTTATTATTGCTGCAGAGCAGCACACGGTCTGAGCAGAAGCATGAATATTGAAATGCCTATTACAGAACAGCTTTACTCTATACTTTTTGAGGGCGGTAATGTAAATGAACCTATGAAAGCACTTATGGGCCGTCCTAAAAGACACGAAATTGAGAAACCTCTTCCGTAAATACAGTTAAAAGTATATGTGACATTGTAAGAAATGGTCAAAATCAGATGTCAATTATATGTATATGCTGGCAAGAGCAATTTCAAATAAAATTATTAATGATAAACATAACGGTGGTGATATATCTGGCTAAAATTATATGGAAACCGGGCACATTGCTTGCTCCTCTTCCGGCAGTACTTGTAACATGCGGAACAATGGAAAAAGCAAATGTTCTTACAGTTGCATGGACAGGAATTATAAATACACATCCTGCTATGACTTATATTTCTGTACGTCCGTCAAGACATTCGTATAATATAATAAAAAGTAATGGTGAATTTGTAATTAACCTTACTACATCTGCTATGTGCAGATCTGTTGATTTCTGTGGTGTACGTTCAGGAGAAAAGATAGATAAGATTGATATATGCGGACTCCACAAGGAAAAGTCAAGTAAAATTCAAGCTCCGTTAATAGCCGAAAGTCCTCTTAGTCTTGAGTGCAGGGTAACCGAGATAAAAAGCTTAGGAACACATGATATGTTTATAGCAGAAATAATTGCAATAGATATTGAGGAACGTTTTATTGACAGTAAAGGAAAGCTGAATCTTCAGCAAGCCGGTCTTCTTGCTTACTCACACGGTGAATATTTTTCGATTGGTCGTAAGCTTGGAGAATTCGGATATTCAGTAAAAAAGAATAATAAAAAAGGCAGTAAGAGAAACTAAGTAAATTCTTTTACTGCCTTTGGCATATATTTTCATTTTTTCTGTATTCAGATGGAGTAAAGCCGGTATTTTTCTTTGAAAGGGGATATTGATTATAATTGAATTAATGATTAAATAAAAAACAATGCGTAAATTTAATATAATTATTTTGGAGGAATAGAAAATGGATAGGATTAAATTTATTGGATGCTTTATTGCAGCTACAATGGTACTTACATCATCTATGACACAGGTTTGTACAAATTTATCAACAGTGAGTAATATGAAGACGAATACAATATATGCTGCTTCATTATCAGACTCAGCACTGGGATTTGCATCAGCTGCCGGTGTAACAGGAGGAGATTTTTCTTCAGAAAAAGCGTATGTTAAAGTTTCAAATGCTGATGAACTGGTTACTGCATTAAGTTCATCAAGCAGAAAATCAGGAGTTAAGGTTATAGAAATAACAGGAGATATAGATCTTGGATACAATATGATAAGCACCTCTGCAAAATCGTCTGATTCAGGTCTTACTCCTGCATCACAGCCACTGACTCATCCGACATTAAAGAAAACCGGTGTTTCACAGCTGAAAATTTCTGATTTTGAAGGACTTACCATATTTTCTTCTAATGGTGCAAAGATTAAACACGGATGCCTCGTATTTTCAAAATGTTCTAATGTTAAAATACAGAATCTTGAATTTGATGAATTATGGGAGTGGGACGAAAAAGATAAAGGAAATTATGATACAAATGACTGGGATTACATGACTCTTAAAGGATGCTCAGGTTTCTGGGTAGATCATTGTACTTTCCATAAAGCTTATGATGGTGTAATAGATTCAAAGGATGGAACGACAGGTCTTACAATTTCGTGGAGCAGGTTTCTATCAGGAGATCCCAACAACATTTTCTATAAAGCTGCATTTGATGAAATGGAAACAAATATATCAGAATACCCGATGTACGGATATTTAAGACAGACTGCAGGCCTTACAAAGGATCAGATAATGAAAGTTGCTTCACCGCAGAAAAAAACACACCTTGTAGGTGCAACTGAGTTTAATCAGACAAATAATAATCTTGAAATTACTTTATGCTATAATTATTATAGTAATTCCCAGGACAGACTGCCAAGACTCAGAGGAGGAAATGCTCACGTATATAACATTGTGGTTGACAGTGCTGATGCATATTATGCAGGCAAAATTATTTCATCAGAAAATGCAAATAAAATAAAATCTGCAGGATATCATTTCACTGTTACTAGTCAGGCATTTGTATCGACTGAAAATGGTTCTTTGTATGTACAGGATTCAATTATAAAGGGTGTAAAGTCACCACAGAAAAATAATCAGAAATCATCAGATAAACCGGAATATACGGGTAAAATGATTATTTCAAACAGTTATTATGAATGTGGAGATCTTAAATATACTGGAAGCAGTACTGATAAAGATGCACCTGATGCTATAAAACCTGTGCCAGCACCGACTAAAGAATTTTCATGGAACAAGACTCCTAATCTTACAGGAGAAAATATTCCATATCCGGTAAAGCTTTATTCACTGCAGGAATTGGAAAATGTCCTTTTAAGCAACTGTGGAACATCAAAAACATTTGTAGGAACTGATATACCTTCTGTAACAATCCCAATTATTACAACAACTACTGCTGATAATAAATTAACTACAACCAGCATAATATCTGCAACATCAGTTTACCCGCAAACAGATATTACAAGTACTTTAATTAATGATACTGACAATAAGATAATGTATGGTGATATAGATGAAAACAGATGTGTTGATATAAGTGATCTTACTTTAATGAGTCTCACACTCCTTGGCGATTATAATTTTACTCAAAAGCAGGAAAAAGCGGCTGATGTAACAGGTGACGGAACCTTTAATCTTAGCGATCTTGCACATCTGAAGCAGTATATTATGAAAGATGATGTTGTTTTAGGACCACCAATTGTTTGATTAATATATGTTATTTTATTTATAAGTAAATTTCAGATATATTTATTTTACCAGCCTTCATTTAATGAATTGTATTGACAAAAAAGGAATTATATGATAATATTAAAATGATATATGAAATATCAGGATTTTATTTGATTTTTATATATTTACAAATAAAGATAGATAATAACAAAAAGAAGAATAACAGGACGGAACAAAAAATGACAGATAGTGATTTTATTGCCGGTTTATATAATGGCAATCATAAAAGACTAAGACAATTGGTCAGTATGAATTGTATTTCATCCTCAACAGAAGATATTGATGACTGCGTAGAAGAGGTTTTTGTTGTTGTAGTCAAAAATGTCGGCAAAATAAAACAACACCCGAATAAAGAAGCATGGCTGAGTATGGTGGCCAAGAATGTTACAGAAAACTTTAACAGAAAGTTTATTAATAATTTGAATAAAGCTCCATTATATGATAATGAGATGCCTGTTGATGAATATGTAATTAATAAACTTGAAAATGAAAGAATAAAAAAGAAAGTTGCTGTTATGAGATTACTTGGTAGCCTGTCTGACGATTATAAAAAAATTTATTTTTTAAGATATAGCCGGGAGCTTAGCTATAACAAAATAAGTGAGATTACAGGTATATGTCTGAATACAGTGGGAACTAAGATTTCAAGACTTAATAAACTGCTGCGCAGTGAAATAGAAAAAACAGTAAATAACAATGAAAATCAGGGAAAAAATGAAATAAAGCAAAACTTAGATCATATATATTATGGATAGGATGTTTATATTTTTAACTGAGTTACCTGCTTGATAGTCGTTTTTTATATGAAAATATTGAACTTGTATAAATCGGGTGGGATTTTCTTGCCTCTGAGGAAGCATGTTGAATGTTTATCTTCAGTAGGGATAGAATATACAATTTCCTGCTGAACATAAAATGTGCTGTTCTGCAGCATTTTTCTGGGTTAAAAACGAACAAGCTCTTATCTGAACAAATTCGGAGGTTATATCATGAGATGGGTAAATCTTTTGTCTCCACAAAAGTGGAGCACTACGGATAAAAAAAATTATTTAAAACAAGCGGATTACTATGATGACTATAAGCAGATCTGTACAAGCCATATGGTACGGCAGATGCAGGAAAAATCACATGTATTCCCGTTGACTGAAGAAAGCAATCTCAATACTGGATATACACATTCAGTTGAAACATCTGCAATTGCAAAGCTGATTGGCAGTAATATTGTCGATATTACAATCAAAACAGGAAAAAAGACTGCATTGAATGAAGTTGCAAAATCACATATCTGTGAATTGCTTTCATGTGCATCCATGCTTCATGATGTTGGGAATTCACCATTCGGAAAGTTTGGGGAGGAGGCTATACGGTTGTGGTTTAAAGCCAATCTCAATAAAATCCACTTTAAAGACAAACCGTTGACAGAAGTAATGAGTGATCAGATGTGTGGAGATTTTTATTGCTACTCATCAGCATCAAGGGATCTCCACTGCATATTCAGGTATAGTCGTTCTGATGTTACCCTTACATCTTCTATGCTCAGTGCTCTTATTATTCCTTGTGAAAGTGATAAATACAAAGGCTTATCACAAAGTGGATACTTATATTCAGAAAGGAAGGAAGTCCAGAAACTTTATGAAAGTGTTGAGTTATCAGGTCAAAGGCACCCATTGTCATATGTTGTTGAGGCAGCAGACAAAATATCATTGATTACCTCAGTTATTGAAAACTCAGTAACAGCAGGAATGATAACATGTCCGCAGCTGATGAATGAACTAAGACGTGAGGATTATTTTGAAGAGGACATAGTTCAAGACGAGTATCAACGGTTTGCATCGATCGTAAAATATCTTGGGGTATGTCACAATGCATCTAAAACAAGATTTACCACAAATATTGAAACTATAGCAATGCAAAAATGGATAACACATGTACAGGATGAACTTATAGAATTTGCAGCACAAAGCTTTGTCAATAATTATGAAGATATAATGCGGGGAGTTTATTTATCGAATATTTTTGATGATTCATGGTGTCGTGTAATGCGAAATGCCCTGAAGGATGTTGAAAGAAAGTATACATATAATTCTGAAATAATGATCTCTTTTAAAAATGGAGTGAATAAAATAATTAACTTTATGCTTGACACATTTATAAATGCAGTTATATACTACGATACTGATATAGAATTGTGTAATAGTGACCGGAGTTTTGTAACAATGATAGGCGAAAAATATAAAAAGGTGTATCGCAGATGTTCAAGAGATAAGGATGAAATTGAAAAGCTGTATTTAAGACTAATAATGGTGATTGATTATATATGTGATATGGCAGATGAAAATTTAAAAGATATTTATAAAAAGCTCAACGGAATATTTTAAAAATTAATATATAAACTTAATATACACTTGTTGTTTTGAGTTTCAATTATTTTTAATCAATGCAATAAATAATTATCTGAAAATATATACAACTTAAACAAAATATTTTTAATTTGTTAGTAGATATTTTGAATGGATTTTTTATTAGATTTATGTTATAATCTATTAGTATGGTTGTGCTAATAGATTTGTAGAGATCTATAAATGTATTATAGTACATAAGTTAATTAAATAAAAAATTAACTTAGCAAAATTCAGATAAAACTATGTATATATTAATGTGTATACTTTTATCTGCAAACAAAATTCAAGGAGGTCCAATTGATGAGTTCAAAAACTACAAAAACAGTTCCTTTCAGTGGTACTGATGAGCAAAAAGCAGAACTCTTGAAGGTAATTGCTGAAAACAAGAATGAGAAAGGTGCTTTAATGCCAATACTGCAGAAAGCACAGGCTATTTATGGATATCTGCCGATTGAGGTTCAGACCATAATTTCCGATGAAATTAATATTCCTCTTGAAAAAGTTTATGGTGTTGTGACATTTTATTCACAGTTTTCACTGTTCCCGAAGGGAAAATACAAAATATCAGTATGTCTCGGAACAGCATGTTATGTTAAAGGTTCCGGCGATATTTTCAATAAGTTGCAGGAGAAGCTTGGAATAAGCGGTGGGGAATGTACTGCTGACGGAAAGTATTCTCTTGAAGCATGCCGTTGTATCGGTGCTTGCGGTCTTGCTCCTGTAATGACAGTAAATGATGATGTTTACGGACGTCTTACAGCTGATGAGGTAGAAGATATATTAAACAAATACGTTGACTGATCTATGATGACTGAAATTTCGCTGAATATTCTTGACATTGCACAGAATTCTGTGCGTGCAGGGGCGAAGCTTATTAAGATATGTGTCTATGCAGACAGAAAAAAAGATAAACTCACTGTTATAATTGAGGATAATGGATCCGGAATGACGAAAGAGCAGCTTGAATCTGTCACAGACCCATTTTTTACAACACGTACAACTCGAAAAGTTGGACTTGGGGTATCATTTTACAAGCTGGCAGCAGAAAATACCGGAGGAACCTTCAGAATTGACTCTGAATTCGGAAAAGGTACGACAGTAGAAGCTGTTTTTGGACTTTCACATATTGACAGAATGCCGCTTGGTGATATTACAGCAACGATTCATTCACTGATAATTCTTAATCAGAATATAGATTTTATATATATATATCAGTTTGATGAAAAAAGCTTTACTGTTGATACAAGGGAATTCAGTGCTGTTTTGGGCGATGTTCCTTTTGATACTCCTGAAGTTTCAAAATTTATTCATGATTATCTTAGTGAAAATAAAACTGAAGTTGATGGCGGGGTCATTCTGTAATCAGCGTTCTTATAAATCCATAAGGAGGAAATATTATGAAGTCACTTGCAGAATTAAAAGCAATAAAAGACAAGATGCAGAACCAGGTTGGTGTTCGTCTTGAAAATGAATGCGGTACAAGAATAGTTGTCGGAATGGCTACTTGTGGTATTGCAGCCGGTGCAAGACCGGTACTTAATGCATTTGTAAATGGAGTTGCAGATAAAAAACTTGAGAACATAACAGTTACTCAGACAGGTTGTATTGGTCTGTGCCAGTATGAACCAATTGTTGAAATTCATGAACCAGGCAAGGAAAAGGTTACATATGCAAAAATGACAGCTGAAAAGGCTATGGAAGTAATAGAACAGCACCTTGTACGTGGTCAGGTTGTCAAAGAGTATCTTATTGATTTAAAATAACGTTAAGTAACAATATACATTATAAAACGCTCTTGAATTTATATTTGAGTTGAAAGGAATTAAATTATGTATCGTTCTCATGTTTTAATTTGTGGTGGTACAGGATGTACTTCATCAGGAAGTGCAGAAATTGAAAAAGCACTTATTTCTGAAATAGAAAAAAATGATCTTTCAAATGAAGTAAAAGTTGTAAAAACAGGATGTTTCGGTCTTTGCGCACTTGGACCTATCATGATCATATATCCGGAGGGAAGTTTCTACTCTATGGTTAAGGTAGAGGATATTCCGGAAATAGTTTCTGAACATCTCCTTAAGGGCAGAGTTGTAAAACGTCTTTTATATAAAGAAACAGTTACAGAAAATGAAATCAAATCCCTTAGTGAAACAGATTTTTATAAGAAACAGAAACGTGTTGCTTTAAGAAACTGCGGTGTTATCAACCCTGAAAATATTGAAGAATATATCGGCAGAAGCGGTTATGAGGCATTAGGTAAGGTTCTTACAGAAATGTCTCAGGATGATGTTGTTCAGACACTCCTCGACAGTGGTCTTCGTGGCAGAGGCGGCGGTGGATTCCCTACAGGTCTTAAATGGAAGCTTGCCAAGAACCTTGTAAAAGAAGGACAGAAATATGTTTGTTGTAATGCTGACGAGGGAGACCCGGGTGCATTCATGGACAGATCTGTTCTCGAAGGTGATCCACATGTAGTACTTGAGGCTATGGCTATTGCTGGATATGCAATCGGTGCAAATCAGGGTTATATTTATGTTCGTGCTGAGTATCCTATTGCTGTTCAGCGTCTTGAAATTGCTATCAAGCAGGCTCGTGAATACGGTGTTCTCGGAAATGATATTTTTGGAACAGGTTTTTCATTTGATATAGGTATGAGACTTGGTGCCGGTGCATTCGTATGTGGTGAAGAAACAGCTCTTATGACTTCTATTGAAGGCAACAGAGGTGAACCAAATCCACGTCCTCCGTTCCCTGCTGAAAAAGGACTTTTCCAGAAACCAACAATTCTTAACAACGTTGAAACATATGCTAATATTCCACAGATTATCCTTAACGGTGCACAGTGGTTTGCAAGCATGGGTACAGAAAAATCAAAGGGTACAAAGGTATTTGCACTTGGCGGTAAGATTAAGAATACAGGACTTGTTGAAGTTCCTATGGGTACAACATTACGTGAAGTTATAGAGGAAATAGGCGGCGGAATTCCAAACGGAAAGAAATTCAAGGCAGCTCAGACAGGTGGCCCTTCAGGCGGATGTATTCCAACTGAACATTTTGATATTCCGATTGATTATGATAACCTTATAAGTATCGGTTCAATGATGGGTTCAGGTGGACTTATCGTAATGGATGAAGATAACTGTATGGTTGATATAGCTAAGTTCTTCCTTGAGTTCACCGTTGATGAATCATGTGGAAAATGTACACCATGCCGTGTAGGTACAAAGCGTCTTTATGAAATACTTGATAAAATTACAAAGGGACAGGGTACTCTTGAGGATCTCGACAGACTTGAAGAACTCAGTAAGTACATAAAGGAAAACTCACTCTGCGGTCTTGGTCAGACAGCTCCGAATCCTGTACTTTCAACACTCCGTTATTTCAAGGATGAATACATAGCTCATGTAGTTGATAAGAGATGTCCTTCAGGCGTATGTAAGGATCTTCTCAGCTTTGAAATCATTGCTGATAAATGTAAGGGCTGTACAGCATGTGCAAGAGTTTGTCCTGCTGGTGCTATTACAGGTACTGTTAAAATACCACATGTAATTGACAAAACAAAGTGTCTCAAGTGCGGTGCTTGTATAGAAAAATGTAAATTCGGTGCGATTATCAAGAAATAGTGGAGGAAGCATAGATGGAAAATATTAATTTAAAAATTAACGGTGTAGATGTTTCTGCACCAGCCGGTTCAACAATTCTTGAAGCTGCCCGTATTGCAAATATAGACATTCCTACTCTGTGTTTTCTGAAGGATATAAATGCAATAGGTGCTTGTCGTATATGTATTGTTGAAGTAAAGGGAGCAAGAAGCCTTGTTGCTTCATGCGTATATCCGGCAACTGAAGGAATGGAAGTATTTACAAACACTCCTAAGGTTCTCGAATCAAGAAAGAAAACAGTTCAGCTTATTCTCTCAACACATGAAAGAAAATGCCTTTCATGCGTAAGAAGCGGAGATTGTGAATTACAGAAACTCGCAAAGGATCTTAAGGTAGAAGATGAAGGATATTTTGACGGTGTAAAAATGCACTATGAAATTGATAACAGTGCAGCTCATATGTATCGTGATAATAATAAGTGTATCCTTTGCAGACGCTGCTCAGCAGTTTGTGGAAAGGTTCAGGGAATAGGCGTTATCGGTGCAAATGAAAGAGGCTTTAAGACACAGATCAGCAGTGCATTTGAAATGGGACTCGGCGAGACAAGCTGTGTATCATGCGGTCAGTGTATTGCAGTATGCCCTACAGGTGCAATTTCTGAAAAGGATAACACATCAGAGGTATTTGCCGCACTTGCAGATCCTTCAAAGCATGTTATCGTTCAGACAGCTCCTGCAGTAAGATCTGCACTTGGTGAGGCTTTTGGTCTGCCAATAGGTACAAATGTACAGGGCAAAATGGTTACAGCTCTTAAGATGCTTGGTTTTGCTAAGATATTTGATACAAACTTTGCAGCTGACCTTACAATTATGGAAGAAGCACATGAATTCCTTGACAGAGTACAGAATGGTGGTAAACTTCCTCTCATTACATCATGCTCACCAGGATGGATCAAGTACTGTGAACATTACTTCCCTGATATGACTGAAAATCTTTCAAGCTGTAAATCACCACAGCAGATGTTTGGTGCAATTGCCAAGACATATTATGCTGAAAAGATTGGTATCGATCCTAAGGATATCGTAATGGTAAGCGTTATGCCATGTACAGCAAAGAAATTTGAAATTGGTCGTGATGATGAGAATGCTGCCGGAGTACCTGATGTTGATATTGCTATAACAACAAGAGAACTTTCAAGAATGATTGAACGTGCAGGAATAAAGTTCCTTGATCTTAAGGACAGCACATTTGATGATCCTATGGGAGAATCAACAGGTGCCGCAGTTATATTCGGTGCTACAGGCGGTGTTATGGAAGCTGCATTAAGAACAGCAGTTGCTACACTTACAAACGCAGATCCTGCATCAGTTGAATTTGCTGATGTTCGTGGTGTTGAAGGAATCAAGGAAGCATCTTATGATGTTGCCGGTATGACTGTTAAGGTTGCAGTAGCAAGTGGTCTCGGAAATGCAAGAGAACTTCTTAACAAGGTAAAGAACGGTGAAGCTGATTATCAGTTTATCGAAATCATGGGATGCCCTGGTGGTTGTGTGAACGGCGGCGGACAGCCTCAGCAGCCTGCAAGTGTAAGAAACTTTACAGACTTAAGAGCACTCAGAGCAAAGGCACTTTATGATATGGACAATGCTTCTGCAGTAAGAATGTCACATAATAATGAATCAATAAAGAAACTTTATGCTGAATATCTTGGTGAACCAGGAAGCCATAAGGCTCATGAAATTTTGCATACAACATATGTTAAGAGAACAGTAAACAAATAATTTATAGTTTTATTTATTGTGAACTGCCCTTTGTTAATGAGGGCAGTTCTTTGTATAACTCATATGGAAATTAATGTAGGATACTGCGTTTCTTTCTCTTGATTACTTAGTTGTAATTACATCTGAGATTTTACGTGGGTAACACCTTTTCTGTTTTTAACTTAGCAATTTTTACAAATCTGAAATAATTCGTTTCAGAGACGGGAGAGATTTTGTCTGAGTTATAGACTGCAAAAAAATAATTTTGGAGGAAAAGTCATGGAATTTAAAACATTACAAAAAGATATGGTAGCAGCTATGAAGGCTAAGGATAAGGATAGAAAAGAAGCCATTTCCGAACTTATTGCAGCAGTAAAGAAAGTAGCTATTGATGCCGGTGTAAGAGAAAATATACCGGATGACATGGTTGATAAGGTAATACTCAAAGAGCTTAAATCAGCAAATGAACAACTCAGCACATGTCCTGACACTCGTCCTGAATTAAAGGAAGAATATCAGACGAGAGTTAACATAATTAATGAATATGCTCCGAAACAGATGACAGAGGAAGAAATAAAAAAATATATAAATGAAAAGTTTGCTGATATTATAGCAACAAAAAATAAAGGTATGATTATGAAGACGATTATGCCGGAACTTCAGGGAAAAGCGGATGGAAAAATGATAAATCAGGTAATTGGTGAGCTTAGCAAATAAAATGAATTATTTTAATAAATAGTATATGCCATAAATATTAAATATCTTTTTCTACAATCTAAACACTAAAATTCCTTAAATCCAGATATTTCACAAGTGCAGTCACAGTTTTTATAACAGTGGCTGCGTTTTGTTAGTTAGAGTGACAAAAAAAATATTTATAGTTGCGAAAGATTATGTAGTATGATAAAATAAGATATATGGAATTTGAAATTATAAGAAAGAAAGGGTATAAAGTGTGATTAAGAGCGTCAGTTTAACCAAAAACTTTCTGCTTGGAAAAACAGCAGACATAACAATTGACAGAAAGCTTGGTTCAAGGAATATCAGACATAAAAATATTGTATATAGAGTCAACATAGGTTATCTTGCAGCTGAAAAAGGTGCTGGACAGAAAAAGCATACTGTTTACATAATAGGTGCTGAAAATACTTCAGATACGTTTGTAGGAACGATACTGGGGACTATCAGACACCATGATAACAATGACCTTCTTTTGGTTGCTGCACCTGTCGGCAAATACTTTTATGAACCACAGATACGTGAATGTCTTAATTTTTATGAAAGGCAGTATCAGTCAGACTATGAATTTTATATGGAAAAAGTCTGCGGTATTATATTATGGACTAAAAAAGACGGCATTCCTAAGTTCCTTCTTATAGAAAACAAAGACAGCGGTCATATTGGTTTTCCAAAAGGACATATTGAATTTGGAGAAAGTGAGAAAGAAACTGCTGAACGTGAGGTTCTTGAAGAAACAGGAATATGTGTGAGTATATCAGAAAATTTCAGGACTGAGTATACATATAATATAGAAAACAGTATTAAAAAAAGAGCAGTTTATTTTATTGCAGAATATAATGAGTACATTCCTAAACTTCAGAATTCAGAAATATCAGGCAGCTGGTGTCTTTCATTTAAAGAAGCAGTCAGAAAACTTAATTATCCTCAGGATATAATTGTTTTAATGGAGGCAAAGGACTTTTATGACAATAAAAGAAAGAGCATTGAAAATATGTAATGAGTTAAAAAAGATATATCCTGATGCAAAATGTACTCTTAAATACAATAAACCATATGAGCTTGTGATAGCTACAAGGCTTTCCGCGCAGTGTACAGATGCCCGGGTAAATATTGTTACTGATATATTATTTAAAAAATATACAACACTCCAGTCATTTGCTGAGTCTGATATTAATGAGCTTGAAGGGTATGTAAGGCCATGTGGATTCTATAAAACAAAGGCGAGAAATATAAAGGATATGTGCATTCAGCTTATAGAACGTTTTGACGGGGTAGTTCCTGACAATATTGAGAGCCTTGTTTCACTTCCGGGAGTCGGAAGAAAAACAGCAAATCTTATAGTTGGCGATATTTATGGAAAACCCGCAATAGTGACAGATACACACTGTATACGTATAGCGGGAAGATTGGGACTTACTGACAGCAATGGGCCTCATAAGGTTGAAAATGACCTTAAGGACATTATCCCTGAAGAAGAGGGCTCTGATTTTTGTCATAGAATAGTGGAATTTGGGAGAGAAATCTGCAAAGCAAGAAAACCAATGTGCGATATATGTACATTAAAAAGCATATGCAGATACTATATTGAAAATAAAAAGGGCGAAAGATAATGAAAAAATTGATATGTTGTCTGACAGCATTGCTTATAGCAGGATCACAGCTTATTATATATCCGCAGATATATAATCCCGATATTAATATTTTAGAAGCTGCATCAAATCAAATCAGTGAAAACGGAATAGCACTTATTAAGGGGTTTGAAGGATACAGTCAATATGCATACTGGGATTCGAGTCAATGGACGATAGGATACGGTACCGGAGTAACAAGCAAAAATACATATCCTGATGGAATAACTGAAAGTGAAGCTGACAGACTTTTACGTAATGTAGTCATACGATATGAAGGATATGTCCAGACATTTCTTAATAAATACAATATATCAGTAACACAGAATCAATATGATGCGCTTGTAAGTTTTACATATAATCTTGGAAATGTATGGAAATACTCCAGTGAAGTAACTATAAGAACTTATCTGATAAATGGTATTTCAAATTATACAGATCAACAAATAAAGGATGCATTCAAGCTATGGTGTAAGTCCGGAGGTTCAGTATTGCCGGGACTTCTTATCAGACGTGAAAAAGAAGCTGAACTTTTTTTGTCGGACAAGCATACAGAGGAATTAAAGGGAGAACAATGGCGAATTACATCAGCTACAGGTGTACGGTTCAGAATTACCGCATCTACATCTGCTGATGTAGATGCGGTAATTCCTTACAATGCAGTCATTAATGTATCTGAAAAACAAAATGGTGAAGGCTTTTTGTGGGGGAAAACAATTTATAATGGCAAACCAGGATGGTGTGTTCTTGATTATGCTGATTATATAAGAGGCAAGGTTGAAACAACAACTATTCCTGATGAAGATAAGTATGAACAATGGCGAATAGTATCTGATACCGGAGTCAATCTTAGACTTACAGCTTCCTTGTCATCCCAGATACTTAATGTAGTACCGTATAATGCGATTATAAAAGTATATGAAAAATATGATGATGGCAAATATATATGGGCAAGAACAGAATATAACGGAAAACCTGGATGGTGTGTTTTAAATTATGCATCAAAGGTTCAGAATACTTCAGATAATGTAAAAATAAATGGAATACGTATACAGACACTTCCTTCAAAAATGAATTATACAGCAGGCGAAGTTTTTGATAATTCGGGTATGATTGTTATTGCTGTTTTAAGTGACGGAACCGAGAAAAATGTAAGCGATTACGGATGCAAAGGAAATACAAATCTTCCGGGAATAAGTATAATTACGGTTGAATATCAGGGCGTTACCGCAGACTTCTCCGTATTGGTAAATTCAGCAAAGGGTGACATTAATCTTAATGGTGCATTTGATATTGAAGATAACTTCTTTATAAAAAAATACTTACTTAATGATAATGTTGATGAATCGGTAAAACAACAGGGTGACATAAACGGGGACGGAATGATAAATGTATTTGACAGCATGCATTTAAAAAAGAAATATTTTAATTAAAATAAGAATATTTATACAATTGTATGGACTTAATCAGGTAATGATTATTTCCGGATAATTAACATTTTTATATGTTATTAAAATGTTAAAGACCATTTATTTAAAATAAATAGAACTAATATAAGCGGGAGAGTGAATGTACGAAATAATGAGCGGGATAAACAGAATTATTTGTTTTATTAAAAATACTACAGTAAAACAGCGTGTAATAACAATAAGTCTGACAGTGACTGCTGCTATTATATCCGTTGTGTTAATACTGGTAATTAAAGAAATAACATCATATTCAGAGATTGGTATGATAGCTGAAGAAGTAAATGAATATGATGAATACGGAATCAGCAAACCAAGAATTTCTCAGCATGAATATAATCTTGAGAATATTACAACTGAAAACGGCTACAAATATTATTATGAAAATGGTCAGCGAAAATCAACAGCAGGAATAGATGTATCATATGCACAGAAGAATATAGACTGGACAAAAGTAAAAGCTGCAGGAATTGATTTTGCCATGATAAGACTTGGATACAGAGGTTATCAGACAGGTCTCCTTAACCTTGATGAGTTTTATCATAAAAATATCCAGGAAGCATCAGCAGCAGGAGTAGAAACCGGAGTATATTTTTTCTCACAGGCAGTAACAGAAAAAGAAGCGGAGGAAGAAGCTGATTTTGTAATAAAACACATACAAAACTTTAATATTACATATCCTGTTGTGTTTGACTGGGAGGTAATAACCCAAAGTCCTGCCAGAACGGATAATCTTGACGGTAAGATGCTTACCCGCTGCTGTATTGCATTCTGTAAAAAAATTGAGGAAGCAGGATATACACCAATGGTATACGCTTCACTCAATTTATTGAGAAAACAATACGATAAATATGAACTTAAAGAACTTACAGGATATGATTTATGGCTGGCTGAGTACAAAGAATATCCTGAATTCCCTTATGAATTTAAAATGTGGCAATATAACGACAAGGGGATTATTGACGGTATAGAGCACCCTACAGATATAGATATGTATTTTAATGTAAACTAAGCAAAAAGTGTTTAATATATAAATAAACGTATGCCTATCGGTTTATAATCAACAGCATTGTCTATGAAAAATTAGACATATATACTGACAGTATTATTTGAAATATTAAGTCTTGATTCAGGCCCATAAAGGAAATAAATCACAAATATTCATGAAAATTACACAGACGTTTGTGCTATAAAACCAAAAATAGAGACTCATAATAAAAAAAACAAAGATAAATTACTTCTTTACAATTAAAGTGACTTGTGATATAATATAAACATCTGATGTGAAAAGTTTTAAAAAAAATATCTTTACTAAAACCTTTAAATAAGAAAAAACATCCGTATTTATTTTTTATGGATTTGTTTAATTTTCAACTTATTTTTCTGGTAGTGATTGAATAGTATTATTTTTCTGGTAGTGATTGAATAGTATTATTTGTCTGATTATGTTAAATTGTAATTTGGAGGAGAAAAATGAATAACAAAAGAGAAAGTTATTTAAATGTAACGTTAAAAAAAGAAAATGACGACGAAGGTGAAGCATTAGTAAATCTTAGGGATTTATTTAAAAATTTCAAACGGTATCTTGCTATATGGATCTGTGCATCAATAATTGTGTCAATATTATCATTAGTTGGTGCTGCAATATTTAAGTCAGATGATCATAAAGAACTTAAATCTCTTGTAAGTTTCGCATATAAGGGCATTGAATCAGGTCTTGATCCTGCAGGAAATAAATTGGATGTAAATTCTTTAAAAAGTCCTGCTGTAATAGAAATGGCTCTTACTAATCTTGGACGTTCGGTTGGAGAATTAGAAGCAATAAGACAGGATATTTCAATTGAGGGTATTATTCCTAAAGATGCAATAGAAAGAATAACTGCATACAAGAGTATATATGAAAGTGGTGCTGGTAACAGTTCACTTGATGCTGCTCAGCAAATGCTTGATACAAAATATTATCCGACACAGTATAATGTTTCTTTTAATTATGCAAATACAGGCTATAAGTCATCAGAAGCTGTTCAGGTTTTCAATGAGATTCTTAACTGCTATCAGGATTATTTCTTTGATACCTATGGATACAATAAATCACTTGGAAGTGCAATAACAACACTTGACTACAATGATTATGACTATTCAGAAGCAGTTGATGTATTCAATGATACTCTTAGCACATTAAAAAGTTATGTTGACCAGTTGTCAGTCAGCGATGCAACACGTTTCCGTTCAAACATTACAGGATATACATTTGCAGATTTGTCTGAAACAATAAGCACAATTAAAAGTATAGATCTTGATTTGATATCATCATACATAGCAGTTAATAATGTTACAAAAGATAAAGATGCAGCTGTGACATATTATCAGTACAGAGTTGAACAGCTTACAAGAGAAAGAGCAGTAACTGAAGAAAAGCTTGCGTCAATCATTGATTCGTTTAATAATTATCAGAAGGATACTGTTCTTATGTTTGGTGAAGACAAAGACAGCTTAGGCGCAAATTATACTCAGGCTTCTCCTCAGTATGATTCTCTTATTAATCAGAAGATAGATACACAGACTCAGCTCTCATCAACAACTCAGCGTATAAACTATTATAATTCAAGAATAACAGCGCTTAACAGTTTGCCGGTTGGTTCACAAGAAAAGATGGATAAAGTTGATGGAAATCTTCAGAAGCTTAATGAAAAGGTAAATGTTCTTCTTGACAATGTAAATAAGACAGCTGATGAATACTATGAAAATGTTTCATTTTCAAATGCGTATAATGTATTGGTTCCTGCAAGTTCATCAAATGTCAACCTAATAACAAATGCACTTGATAGTGCAAAGATGATACTGCTTATCGGAAACGCACTTATTTTTGTTATATATATTTTTGCAGCTGTAATAAGTTCAATTAAAGATGGAAGTAAAAAGAAAACAATTGAATTTGAAGGTTCTGATTCAGAATCAGATTCAAATGATGATGAAAAAAAGGAAGATATTCAAAAAAAAGCTACTAAAAAACAGTAAATAGAATGGCTTCAGATATTATATTATAATTTAGAAAAATCTATCAGTGCTATGAGCACTGATAGATTTTTTTCTTAATATTTCTTAACACCATTCCGAATTTCTTAACAACAATTAACGTTCTATAAATGTACAATATATTACGTCGGAAAAAAAATATGAAAAAGAGGGATGATATGCAGGATACAATGATTGAACTTATAGATAAGTTTGGTTATGTAGGTGTATTTTTTTTAATTTTTATTGAAAATATATTTCCCCCTATTCCGTCCGAGGGTATTCTTCTGTTCGGGGGATATGCTTCACATCTTGGAACACTTAATATCTGGCTTGCCATCACATGTGCAACTCTTGGTTCAATGTCCGGAGCAGTGCTGTTATACTCTATAGGCAGTATTCTGGGAAAGCAGAGAATTAAAAATCTGATGTCTTCAAGGGTTGGTAGAATACTTCATCTTAATGCTGAAAGTATAGAGAATGCAGATAAGTGGTTTCAGAAATTTGAGGGAAAGGCGGTTTTTTTATGCAGGTGCATTCCTGTTGTAAGAAGTATTGTTTCAATTCCGGCCGGAATTTCTAAAATGAATTTTAGAAATTTTATTTTACTGACATTTGCGGGGAGCACAATATGGAATATATTAATTACATGGATAGGATATCTTGCAGGTGATACATGGCACACTGTGCAGATATGGCTTGGCATTTATTCAGATGCAGTGCTTGCAATAATATTGATATTGGTTGTATCTGCATACATTATTGTGTCAATCAGGCGTAAAAAAAAATCCAGTTCTAAAATTGAAGGGAGTAAAAAGTAATGGGTTTTACTGAAGTTACGGTACTTTTAGGTGGACTAGCACTTTTTCTTTTTGGAATGAAAATGATGAGTGATGGTCTTGAACAGGCAGCAGGGGATAAAATGAAAAAAATCCTTGAGAAGCTGACAGCAAACAGATTTTTGGGTGTTGCTGTAGGTGCAGGAATTACAGCTGTAATACAATCATCATCTGCAACAACTGTAATGGTTGTAGGTTTTGTAAATTCAGGTATTATGACTCTTCGTCAGGCCATATGGGTAATTATGGGGGCCAACGTAGGAACAACTATAACCGGACAGCTTATTGCACTTGATATTGGTGTTATTGCTCCTCTTTTTGCTATTACAGGTGTCGTTTTTATTGTATTTCTTAAATCCAAAAAACTTCATCACTGGGGATACATAATAGGTGGTCTTGGAGTTTTGTTTATAGGTATGACGATGATGAGCGACAGTATGTCCGGACTAAGAGACTCAAAGGTTTTTGTTGATGCTGTGACTAATCTTTCAAATCCTCTTCTTGGTATCCTTGCAGGCGCATTGTTTACAGCTATAATACAGTCTTCGTCAGCATCTGTAGGTATTTTGCAGGCACTCGCAATGAGCGGAACAATTTCTCTTTCAAGCGCTGTTTTTGTACTGTTCGGACAAAATATCGGAACATGCATTACTGCAGTACTTGCTTCAATAGGTACATCAAGAAATGCAAGACGATCAACAATTATTCATCTTATGTTCAATATTATCGGAACAAGTGTGTTTACATTGATTTGTGTGCTTACACCTTTTACAAGCTTTATGGAATCCCTTACACCGAATAATACGGCTGCACAGATTGCAAATGTTCATACAACATTTAATATTGTTACAACTCTTCTTATGCTTCCGTTTGGAACGGTCCTTGAGAAAATTGCAAAAATTATTCTTCCTGAACATGAGAATGAAAATGCGGATGAAATGGTTCTTAAATTTATTTCACCAGCTTCTGTTATTAATCATAAAATAGGTTCAGTGAGTGTTGCAGTTTCACAGATAAGAAATGAAATATGCCATATGATAGAGCTTTCTTTATCAAATGTTAAGCTTTCGTTTGAAAATATTCTTTCATGGAGCAGTGATAAAACTGAACAGGTGGAAAAATATGAGGAATATGTTGATTTCCTCAATGCGGAAATATCAAAATATATATCGTCACTTATGTCGTGTGAAATGACAGAGAAGGATGCTCAGACAATAAGTTCATTTTTTAAGATAATCGGAAATATAGAAAGAATAAGTGACCATGCCATGAACATTTCAGAATATGCAGTTCTTCTTAATAAAAAAGGACATACAGTAACAGATGAGGCCTTTGCGGAAATTGAAGAAATGAAGCAGGCAGCGCTTTCGAGCATAGAGCTTCTTGATTTTTCGAAACCATCAATTTCACATATGACATTTGTATCTATAAGTATGGCAGAAAAAAGAATTGACAGCTTGTCAGAGGCATACAGGGAAAATCAGATAGATCGTCTGCGTGAAAATAAATGCAGTGGTGATATAAGTGTAATTTATTCTGAAATGATAACTGATTTTGAAAGAATTGGTGATCATGTGCTTAATATTGCAGAGCTGATTCAAGAGTAATAGTGAAAAGAGACTTTTCATCTCTGGTGAGGGGATCAGGGATTTTTTGTCACAATGTCAACACTTAAGAAATTGATATCTGGTATGGCAATAACGCAATTTGCATTTCGCATAAAATGTGAATTGACAAATCTGAAATTGCTGACAGCCTCCAGAATAGTAGATTCTACTATTCTGGAGGCTGAAAATTTTTTTTAACAAACTACTTTGCCCTAATGTTTCTATTCTTCGTTCATGCGATAGCCAATGCCTATTTCAGTTATAATATATTCAGGGGCGGCAGTATTCTTTTCAATTTTACGTCTGATATTAGCCATGTTTACACGAAGTATCTGATTATCACTTTGCAGATTCGGTCCCCATATGTTTTTGATAAGATAGTCATATGTTAGTATTTTTCCGGCATTATGGGAAAGAAGTGCAACGATTTTATACTCGTTCTGAGTCAGATGGACATCTTCATCGTTTATAAGTACACGTTTTTTCTTGAAATCTACGGTCAGCTCACCTATTTTAAACTCAGTCTGTGTATCAGTTTTCTTCATTGCTTTAAGTGATAATGAGTGGCGTATTGCGGTATTTACACGTGCAAGTAATTCTGCTGTTCCGAATGGCTTTGTAATATAATCATCAGCACCCAGTTCAAGAGCATTTACCTTATCACGTTCAAGAGAACGGGCAGATACGACAATTATAGGAATTTCAGACCATTGACGTACATTTTTTATTATTTTAAATCCATCCATATCAGGAAGACCCAGGTCAAGTATTATTACGTCAGGGCATTTTGAAGTAATAAGCATCATTGCTTCACTTCCGTTCCGGGCTGAATACACATTAAATCCATTTGCCTCAAATACCATTTTCATGATACTCCGTATTGCTTTTTCATCCTCTGCTATGACTATACTGTAATTATATGACATAATATTACTCCTCTCCGGCAGGCAATGTAAATGTAAATATTGCTCCGCCGGACTTTTTATTTTTAGCAGACATAGTTCCTCCGTGTGCTCTGATTATTGTATTGCAGACAGAAAGCCCTATTCCCATGCTACGTTTTGTATCACCGTTTTTTTCATATGTTTTGTTGAAATATCCGTCAAAAATGTGAGCAAGAACATCATCAGAGATACCGTCTCCGTTATCAGAAACGGAAAATTCCACACAATCTGACATAATGTTTACAGAAAGTATTATTTCAGTAGCAGTATTTGAATGAATTACAACATTTTCAAGAAGATTTATAAGAACCTGTTCGATTAAAATTACATCCATAGGAATTATAACTAACTCAGAGGGGATTTCAGCAATTATATTTATTGTCGGATATTGTTTTTTAAATTTTGAGACTGAATCTGCAACTACCTCTTCAACTGCCTCCTGATTTTTGACTATTCTTGCATTTTCTGCATCAATACGTGTTATAGAAAGAAGATTTTCAACCATACGGATAAGCCATCCTGAGTCATCAATAATTTCATTCAGTAGCTTGATACGTTTTTCTTTAGAAATAAAATCATCATTTTCAACCATTACAGAGCATGCTCCATTAATTGCTGTAAGAGGTGTACGAAGATCATGTGAAACAGCACGCAGAAGATTACTGCGAGTTTTTTCTCGTTCAGATTCGATCCTTGTTTTTTCCTGTTGCTTATTTTGGGTGATAATTGTACTTGTAGCAATTGAAACAACAAGCATGCACATAACAAATACCGGATATCCGGATAGGGTAAATTTTAATTCAAAATAAGGATAAGTAAAGATATAATTTACAATAAGGACACTTGAGAGAGATGCAAGTATGCCATATATATATCCATGTGTAAATCTTGATACGAGAAATACAGATAAAATAAAAATCATCGGAGCAGAGGCAGATGTATTATCTGTGATTTTAAGAATAAATGAAAGTAATATAGCACCAATGACAAATCCTGATGTAATTAACACATCAAGAGCTGTTTTTTTTAGATTTATTTGTGGTTTCATGGTATATGATTCCTCTTAACTTTTATTTACAAAATCAAGGCAATATGAGGTACAGATCTACATTTTCATTCAGTAAGGAGACTGTTTTTCTGTTGAATAAAAATATGAAATTAGAGCCGGGAGACATAATGCCTGAGTTATATTGATAGTTTAAATTCTTTTTCAGTATAGGTGATAACTATAAGGTCATTTTCTTTTACTGTAGTCTGACCTTTAGGGATAATTATTTTTCCGTTTCTTTGTATCATTATAATCAATATATCTGAGTGTTTTTTTATTTCGGATAAAGTCTTTCCGATAAATTTGTCTCCGTTTGTTATATGTCGTTCAATAAAGCATACTCCATTTATCTTTTCTGTGGAACGTGCACACAATATTAATACATCATTGTTCAGTAGTACGGTATTTCCATTAGGTACTATCTGTTCTTTGTCACGTAAAAGAAGAACGAGAATAGTATCAGGAGGAAGAATAATATTTTTTATTGACTTATTACACCATTTGTGTGAGTCTATTATTGTGAACTTTACAAATTGTACGGGCACTTCATCACTATAATCAGTAAATGTTTTCAATACATCATCTGTATTGTCAATCATATTTAATTTCTTTGCAAAGAAGGGCAGCAATGATCCCTGAATCAGAATAGAAAATAACACGACACAGAATATAATGTGAAAAATATCATTTTCTGTTGAAACATTTATTACCGCCATTACTGCGAATACTATTGATGCTGCACCTCTTAATCCGCACCAGGATACGACCAGCTGTTGTGAAAGTTTGCTTTTAAATGGCAAAAGTATTGAGAAAACCGCAAGAGGTCGTGATATTAATGTTAAAAAAAGAGCAATAAAAAGTGAGGTGATGAATACGTCTGGAATTTTCGATGGAAATGAAAGGAGCCCTAAAAGGAAAAAAATAAGTATCTGCATAAGACCGTTAATGCCATCGAAAAAAGAAACCATTGTTTTTTTGTTTTTTATACTGCTGTTTCCTAAGATTATCCCAACGATATATGTGCTGAGATATCCGTTTCCACCTAACATTGACGGCAACGCATATGCAAGAATAGCAACTGCAAATACAAATATAGTTTCAAAACCATTAGTTGTGAAGTTTATTTTTTTAAGAATAAATGATGCTGCAGCCGCAATTGTAACTCCGATAATGATACCATAAATAACTTGTGCAAATATCATGTATGCAATAGTAAATTTATTTGCTGTTCCGTTGATTATTGAAATAATTATTATTGTGAGCATATACGCACATGGGTCATTGCTTCCGCTTTCTAATTCAAGAAGAGAAGCTGTATTATAACGTAGACTAAGTCGCTTGGAACGTAATATTGAGAATACAGATGCGGCATCTGTTGAACCAAGTAATGCACCGATAAGCATACTTTCAATAAAGTTTATTTTTAAAAATATAAAACAGAATAATCCTGTAAAAGCAGCAGTAAGAATTACTCCTAAGGAAGATAATATAATAGACTTTGCTGCGACGGGTCTGGCTTTATACCAGTTTGTTCCGAAACCCCCATAAAACATAATGAATATAAGAGCTGCAGAGCATATTTTTTCCGAAGAAATATAATCATTGTATGGTATTTTAACAAGTCCGTCAGAACCAAATATCATTCCAAGAAATATAAATGCCAGAAGTACCGGTATGCCAAGCTTGTCTGATATTCTATTAAGAAAAATACATATTAATATAATGATAGCTGAAATAAGAAGAATTATGTTCAAACTCGTTTCCTCCATGAATTATAAAAGTAACTTTAGATATATCTTATATGATATATATTATAATAGTATCATAAAAACGGATTATTATCAATTACAATAAAAGAATCTTAACAAAACTTAACACGAACTTAATTGATTACTATTTTAACATTAATACAATTAAGCGCAAAATTCACAAATACCTTTACAATAAAAAACTATTGTTCATATTATATACAAATCAAATATTGACTTTATTTTATCTTAATGATATAATAATAAATAAAAGGAGTATATGGGAAATGAATACAAAAAACATAATAGCAGTTATGCTCACATCGGTTATGGCGATAACATCTGCAATGATTTATCCTGGAAATACCTCAGCGGCGACAATTATAACGGTATCTCCGTATGCATCAACTCAGATCAATGATGGTATTTTTGAAGGGTGGGGAACATCACTATGCTGGTGGGCAAACAGGATCGGATACTCTGATTCATTGTCGGAGCAGGCTGCTGAGCTTTTCTTTGGTGAAAGCGGACTCCGTATGAATATTGCACGATATAATATCGGAGGCGGAGATGACCCGTCACATAATCATATTACACGAACAGATTCTGATATGCCTGGCTATACTGTATATCAGAACGGAAATATTACATATGACTGGTCGGCAGATTCACGTCAGAGAAATGTTCTTTTTAAAGCAATTGATGCCTGTAAAACGGATCTTATTGTAGAAATGTTTTCAAATTCTCCTCCATATTATATTACAAAGAGCGGATGTACTTCCGGAGGAACAGATAGTTCAGTAAATAATCTCAAGGATGACTGTTATGATGATTTTGCTGAGTATATAGCCTGTGTATGTGAGCATTTTGAAAAAACATGGGGGATAAATGTTCAGAGTATTGATCCAATGAATGAACCGTATACAAATTATTGGTCAGCATACAGCAAAAAGCAGGAAGGATGTCATTTTGATACAGGAAAATCAGAATCAGATATGATTATAGAAATGCAGTCAGCTATGAAGAGACACGGACTTGAGGATTCAATACTGAGCGGAACAGATGAAACAGGAATTGATGTTCAGATTTCAGCATATAAGGCACTTTCTTCTGCTGCTAAAAATGCTATTTCACGAATAGATACACATACTTATGGTGGCTCAAAAAGAACAGAACTTCAACAGCTTGCGTTAAGTGATTCAAAAAATCTTTGGATGAGTGAGGTAGACGGTTCCGGAACAGCAGGTACTGATGCAGGACAGATGAGTGCCGCATTATGGCTTTCAGAAAGAATGATAACAGACTGCAGAGGGTTAGGATGTTCAGCCTGGGTATTATGGCAGGCAATTGATAATCATATATGTTCATCAGGGTATAACGGCAAAATCGATTCAGGTATGCCTGACACGGAAAAAGGATACTGGGGACTTGCTGTTGCTGACCATGATAACAATAAAATAATACTTACAAAAAAATATTATGCATTCGGACAATTCTCAAGATATATCCGACCGGGTTCAAAAATTCTTGCATCTTCTGATAACACAATGACAGCATTGGACGAGAAGAATGACAGGCTTGTAATTGTGGCCGTAAATACGTCAGGAAACAGCAAGGATATTAATGTAGACCTGTCACAATTCAGTCAGATAGGTGATGCTGTCAGTGTTGTACGTACAAGCGGGAATATGCTTGACGGTGAAAACTGGAAAGAGATTTCTCCGATTAAAACAGATAAAGATGGCTTTAACTCGTCGCTGCTTGCAAATTCAGTAACTACATATATTATAGATGATGTAGAATACAAAGATATTTCAGCCAATGAAATCAGTATTTCTCCCGATATGGTTACAGGTTCATCCCCATGGAAAAATTCTGAGAATGTCTGTACTAAAGCAGTTGATGGGGATCTGTCAACATTTTTTGACGGAGTGGGAGACGGTTGGATTGAGATAAATCTGAAAAAAGGATATTTTCTTGACGCAATAGCATATGCACCACGGTCAGGCTATGAATACCGCAGCATGGATTCGATGTTTATGGTTTCATCAGACGGTCAGAACTGGGAAAAAGTATACACTGTTCCTGATAAACCATCGTCAGGCTTTCATTACATAACATCTGTGCCAGAGCGAAAAATACAATATATCAGGTATTGTGTTCCATCAGGTAAACCCCAGAATTCAGTAAACAAGGACGATGTGTACTGCTGCAATATAGCTGAGATAAAGATTTACGGTGATGAAAATATATCACTTCAGGGAGATGTAAACGGAGATATGTTTCTGAGCGCTGAGGATATAACGACACTCAGTTCATATATGTTCGGGATACTCAATCTGTCAGAAACTCAGGAAAAATGTGCAGATATAAATAACGACGGAAAAATCAATATTATTGATTTTTGTCTGATAAAAAATATGCTTGTTTTAATATAACTCAGAAAATATGTCTCCTGCCTCTGAATCGGCGGGGGACATATTTATATATTTTTCGTTGTTGTTCAAAAGATGTCTTTTTTGTTAAAAAAATTTATAGCTATTGACAAATAGTTTTCCAATCTATATAATTAAAATTGAATAGAACGAATAAATTCTCAGATATTAATAAATAAAAAGGGTGGTATGTATGATAAAACAAAAAAAAATTGTGCAATGTATAGCAGCAGGTATTGTTTTTTGCGGTCTGACGTCACAGTGTTTTGTTCAGGCAGCCGTCGCAAATGATGTTAATGGAGATGGTAGCTTTAATGTTTCAGATGTGATAGAATTCCAGAAGTATCTTATCAATAAGCAGTCGAATGATGCAAAATTTGATATTGATGCGGCTGACTTTAATCAGGACGGAAAATCTGATATTCTGGATTATATTCTTATCAAAAGTGACCTCATTGAAAATCCTCCGGCAGATGTTGAAACAAAGATTCATCTTAACGGAAATACAATTTCAGTTGAAGGATCAAATGCCATAATCAATGACAAGAAAAATATTGTTACGATTAATTCATCAGGAAGCTTTTATTTTGACGGAACTCTGTCAGATGGACAGATATGCGTAAATGTTCCTGATATTGAAGCAGATCCAGGTACGGTTAAGTTATTTTTTAACGGTGTAAATATCACAGGTTTAAGTGAAGCTCCTGTTTGGATTGTAAATGCGGAAAATACATCAATAAATCTTGAAAGCGGCACATTGAACTATTTGTATGACGGTCCGCAATATACCGAAACAAGTGCTGTAATATATGCAAAAGATGATCTGACTATAAAGGGTGACGGTGCTCTTGAAATACATGCAGAGGTACAGAACGGAATTCACTGCAATAATGATCTGAAAATAAACAGTTCGGAGCTTAGTGTAGAAACAGAAGCAGAGGATGCAATAAGAGGCAAGAAATCAGTTACTGTAAAGAGCGGATATGTTTCAGTTGATTCAAAGGGTGACGGAATAAAATCTACAAAGGGTGAGGTAAACATTACAGGCGGTAATGTTGTTATAAAATCCGGAAATGATGCAATACAGGCAGAAACAGACATAAATATTTCAGACGGTGTGGTCACTGCATGTGGAGACAGGGGACTGACAGGTGTTGAAAGCATAAATATTACAGGCGGAAAGATACTTGCGACTTCAACAGAGGAAACATTCAGTAATCTTAAAAATGTTGAAAATAACACTATGATCCTCCAATATGTAAAGGAATGGCAGAAAAATAATCCTGTTACACTACTTGGTTCTGATGGAATGACTGTATTTGATATTAATACGTTAAAAAAATTCAGATATGCACTTGTATCCGGGGCAGAGCTTGAAGCTGATAAGGATTATGACCTTTACACAGGCGGAATAAGAATGAACCACAGCAACGGAGAACTATTCCGTGCAGGCAAGCCACTTACATATGATGAAGTAAATAATACACAAAGTGATGATCTGCTTTATAGTGAGCTTTTTTCAGATGACAAGGTTCACGATATAAGTATTGATATTCCTGAAAACGAATGGAACTCACTTATTACAAATGCACAGAGTGAGGAATACCATAAGGCTTCTATTACAATAGATGGAGAGCGCTATGATGATATAGGAATAAGGACAAAGGGAAACAGTTCTCTTTTATTTGTGTCAAGCGCAGGCAAGGATAAGTACAGTCTTCGTATAAAAATGGATAAGTACAACAAATATCAGAATTATAAAGGGCTTACCGAAATAAGCCTTAACAATATGTATTCGGATCCGTCATGTATGCGTGATACATTATGCTATAATGCACTTACAGAGATTGGTGGTCATGCACCTGTTTCAAGCTATACAAATTTATATATAAATAATTCCTTATACAGCTTTTATTTTTTAATTGAACAGCCGGGCGCAACACTTGCAGAACGTTATTCTACAAGTGATGATGCTAATCTGTATGCACCTGCCTCATACAACTGCACATTTGAAAGCGGCCAGCAAACTTCTGAATTTGAGCTGAAGTTCGGAAATGATACAGAGTTTACACATATTAATGAAATGGTATCAGCTGTAAACAGTATTACACCAAACAATTATAAACAGATTGAACAGATTATAGATGTACCGAGCTTCCTTAAGGGATTTGCAGTCAATGCTCTAATGTGCAACTATGACAGTTATAACGGCTCAATGGCACATAACTTTTATCTTCTGTATGAAAACGGACAAATGCATTATGTAGGATGGGATTACAATCTTGCTCTCGGTAATTTTATGGATCAGGGTAATTCTGTTATGTCTGATATTAAAACTGGACTTTATAACATTGATTCAGGTAAGCGTCCGTTAATCGTTAATCTGCTTAATGTTCCTGAGTATTATGATATGTACATGGATTACGTAAAACAGATATTAAATCTTTATCAGAATCCGGAAAATACTGTTACAGATATAGCTTCTGTAATACGTCCATATGTCAAGGCAGATCCACGAGCTTTTTTTACTGCTGACCAGTTTGAAAAGAACATATCAAAAAGTGCAGAAGGTCTTGTTGTTACCGGAGACGGTAATACAGGAGGCGGTATGTGGGGCGGCTTCGGTGGTGGATTCGGCGGAGGCGGTTTCCCTGGAGGAGATTTTGGTGGCGGTGGTTTCGGAGGCTTCGGCGGCGGTGGACTATTCTCATTCGGAGGAGATAAAGTGTCAATTGTTGACTTTATGATAAAACGTGCTGAGGTTATACGGAGCGCTATAGGGAATTAATAAGTAATCTTCAATAATTATATACTAACAACCAACAAATGCTGCCTTTATGGCAGCATTTTTGGGTTTTAAAGATATATATTATAGTTGTTACTATTCGACCTTGAAAAAAAGCGGATATGTGCCTGAAGGTGCAGGAAAATCGGAAAGTACTGCTCGACTCCGCAGAGTTGGAACCCGTGTAAAACCTATAAAGTTATATATATTCACTCAATAGTAATGTACTTTTATTTTATTCCGGATAAAAATGTTTTAAAATTCTTTACTTTAAACCATTGCTATGATATAATTTATTTTAGCACACATTAAACAGTTTAACGGAGGGAATACTTTGGCTAATGATAAAATAAGAAATTTTTGTATTATAGCACATATAGATCACGGCAAATCCACACTTGCAGACAGAATTCTTGAAAAGACCCAGACTGTTGCAGTAAGGGATATGGAAGAACAGCTTCTCGACAATATGGATATTGAACGAGAGAGAGGTATTACGATAAAAGCAAGAGCGGTAAGACTTGTTTACAAAGCTGATGACGGAGAAGAATATACATTTAATCTTATAGATACTCCTGGACATGTTGACTTTAATTATGAGGTATCAAGGTCACTTGCGGCATGTGAGGGTGCAGTACTGGTTGTTGATGCATCACAGGGAATTGAGGCTCAGACTCTTGCAAATACTTATCTTGCAATAGAACATGATCTTGAGGTATTACCTGTCATAAATAAAATTGATCTGCCTTCAGCAGATCCTGAACGTGTATGCAATGAGGTAGAAAATATTATTGGTATTCCTGCGATGGATGCACCCCGTATTTCTGCTAAAATGGGCATAAATATCGAGGCTGTCCTTGAAAAGGTAGTTAAGGAAGTTCCGCCTCCGCAGGGAGACGAGGATGCCCCTTTAAAGGCACTTATATTTGACAGCTATTATGATTCTTACAAGGGTGTTATTATATATGTAAGAATAAAAGAGGGAACTGTCAGAACAGGTGATAAAATAAAGCTTATGGCAACCGGTGCACAGTTTACTGTAGTGGAAGCAGGATACATGGATGCGACAAATCATATAAATATGGGTATACTCCGTGCAGGTGAAGTAGGATATATTTCAGCTTCAATCAAATATATAGGCGATACACAGGTCGGAGATACTATTACAAACAGTGAAAATCCATGTGACCAGGCATTATCAGGATACAGAAAAGTAAATCCTATGGTATTCTGCGGAATTTATCCTGCAGACGGTGCAAAATATGTTGATTTAAGAGATGCACTTGAAAAGTTGCAGCTTAATGATGCTTCACTTTCATTTGATCCTGAAACTTCAATAGCACTCGGATTCGGATTCAGATGCGGCTTTCTGGGACTTCTGCATATGGAGATAATACAGGAAAGACTTGAACGTGAGTACAATCTTGATCTTGTAACAACAGCACCGTCAGTAATATTTAAAATAACACTTACAAATGGTGAAATAGTTTATATAGATAATCCTACAAATTATCCAGATGTATCGCTTATCCAGTCAGCAGAGGAGCCGATGGTAAAGGCTGAAATTCTTGCACCGACGGAATTTGTGGGAAATATCATGGAGTTGTGTCAGAACAGAAGAGGTATATTTAAAACAATGGATTACCTTGATGATACACGAGTTAATATCCATTATGAGCTTCCTCTTAATGAAATTGTATATGACTTTTTTGATGCTCTTAAGTCAAGAACAAGAGGTTATGCGTCATTTGACTATGAGCTTATAGGATATGCAACTTCAAAGCTTGTAAAGCTTGACATTATGCTTAACGGAGAGATAGTTGACGCATTGTCGTTTATTATACATGCAGACAATTCATATGCAAGAGCGAGAAAAATGGTTGAAAAACTTAAAGATAATATTCCTCGACAGATGTTTGAGGTTCCTGTTCAGGCTGCAATAGGCGGAAAAATCATTGCACGTGAGACCATAAAGGCAATGCGTAAGGATGTACTTGCAAAATGCTATGGAGGTGATATTACCAGAAAGAAGAAACTCCTGGAAAAACAGAAGGAAGGAAAGAAAAGGATGCGTCAGCTTGGAAGCGTAGAAGTTCCTCAGGAAGCATTTATGAGTGTTCTCAAGCTTGACGAGTAAAGATATCTTGAAAGGAGTTAGTTATTGTATGAAATACAGATGTCCATATTGTGAAAAACAGACATTTTCATTTTTAAGAAAAGCCACTACAGGTGGAATGGCATCAAAAGGAAAAGCATGTCCTGAGTGCGGAAAACACGCTGTTCACGGCTTTAAGTCCACAATTTCCAGAACAATACTTCTCAGTATTGTTCTGATATTTATCATTGCTAATAGTTTACGTGAATTTGTTGATCCACTTATCTGCATACTTTTATTTATAGGTGTATATCTGTTCTGTATGATAATAAACGGATTGTTTTTTGAACTTGAACAGAACAATCGAAAGGATATAAAATGAGTGCAGTGGGTTTGTATATTCATGTTCCGTTTTGCGTAAAAAAATGTCCGTACTGTGATTTTTACTCAATAACAGATCATAATTCAGATTTATTTGATAAGTATACAGATGCAGTAGTACGAAATATAAAAAAATATCTTTCAGAGAATAAAAATCTGTTATTTGACACAGTGTATTTCGGTGGAGGTACCCCGTCAATTATGCCGGTTTCATTTTATGAAGCCATTTTAAAAACAATAAGTCAGTCATGCAGCATTGAAAGTTCAGAGATAACAATTGAACTTAATCCGAAGACTGCTGATAAGGATAAAATTGTTTCTCTCAGAAACGTTGGCATTAACAGACTTTCAGTTGGTATTCAGTCAGCAAACGATACAGAGCTTGCTGATCTTGGCCGTATTCATAATTTCGCAGAAGCATCTGAAATTATATTATCAGCACATGAAGCTGGATTTGATAACATATCAGCTGATCTGATGATATCAATAAAAAATCAGACAATTCAAACACTTAAAAATTCAATTGATATGGTGACAGCACTTCCTGTAAAACATATATCGGCATATATTCTTAAAATAGAAAAAGGAACAGTGTACTATAAAAACAACATATCAGATTATCTGCCTGATGATGACAAAACTGCAGAAATGTACATTGAAGCAGTAAGAAGATTATCTGATAAGGGATTTAAGCAGTATGAAATATCAAATTTTTCAAAGCATGGATTCCAGAGCAAACACAATCTCAAATATTGGTATTGCCGGGAATATATAGGTATTGGTCCTTCGGCACATTCTTTTTTCAATAATAAAAGATATGAAGTCCCTAAAGATGTAAATAAATTTACTTTATCCGAATATCAGAATGAAATAATAAATGAAGAGCATCCCGGGGATTTCTTTGAAAAAGCTATGCTGGCACTCAGACTTACTGAAGGACTTGATTTAAAACCATATCCTGAATATGTGGCGAAGGTAATAAAACATGCTGAAAAATTCAGAAAAGCTTCTTTATTAAAAATAAATGATCGTGTGATCAGTCTTACACCTCAGGGATTTTTAGTATCAAATTCAATAATTTCTGACCTATTGTCAGAGTTTTAAAAAAAGATGTAACAAAGCTTAATTATCTGCATTGTTACATCTTTTATTTTTTTATTTAATAAATTGTAACTGTTCAGGACCAATGTCATTTAGTTAAGAAATAGCCAGTTTGATAACAATAGTGTCAATTATACA
>OBID01000062.1_pt1 | contig 47036 bp, 52 predicted proteins | sample 1519781 | NCBI WGS metagenome assembly OBID01 (sample SAMEA3991478, study PRJEB22521) | metagenome | biome: anthropogenic terrestrial biome; feature: sewage plant; material: sludge | place: Sweden | collected 2012-09-26 | reverse complement strand
ACTGGAGTTCAGACGTGTGCTCTTCCGATCTCAATTTAAATCGAATTAAGGTCTGATTACTGTACCATCTTTCCTCCGCGTAGTCCCCCAGGAATAATCAAAAGTATGGCCTTCGGGAAATGGGAATTTTGCAGCCAGCTTTTCATCAATGTCCATACCAAGACCTGGTCTTTCCTGTGCGTACATATAGCCATTTTTAGTCTCCGGACAGCCAGGGAACACATCCTTGGTGTTTTGCGGAAAGACATATCCCTCGTGGACTCCAAAATTATATGAACATAACTCCAGGGAGAGTTGGGCAGCATGGGCGATGGGTGAGGCATCGCCAGGGCCATGCCAGGCAGTTTTTACGCCAAAAAACTCACATAGTGCCTGCACTTTTCTGGCAGGGGAAAGACCTCCTATCTGGGAAATGTGGATACGTATAAAATCGATGAGTTTGTCTTTGATGAGTGGCAAATACTCCTGCTGGGTATTGAATAGCTCGCCCATAGCGATCGGAACACTGGTCTGCTGGCGCAATATACGGAAGTGCTCATTGTCTTCCGGTGGGAAAGGATCCTCGATAAAGAATGGTCGAAATTCTTCCAATGACTTACAGAGATTGACTGCCATATTGAGTGGTACCCGTTCGTGCATGTCGTGCAGGAGCTCTACCTCTTCGCCAAATTTTGACCGGATATGTTCAAACATTTTGGGGACCTGGCTGAGTGGTACCCGTTCGTGCATGTCGTGTAGGAGCTCTACTTCTTCGCCAAATTTTGACCGGATATGTTCAAACATTTTAGGGACCTGGCGGGCATAGACTGCCGGCTCGAAAATAATCTTGGGATCCGTCGGTCCAGCCTGCTCAGGTGGTAATCCAACCGAACTGGCAGGGGTACCGGTAGGACCATGCACTCCATAGTTGGCATTGCCTTTTTGACCCATTTGGATACGCACATGTCTGTAACCGCTTTCTATTGCAAAAGATACTTTTTCATCGAGTTCTGCAAAGTCCAAACCCTGTGCATGGTAATATAAGTCTGCTCCAGCCCTCACTTTACCGCCCAGCAACTGGTATAAAGGCATATTAGCCCTTTTGGCTTTAATATCCCAAAGGGCAATATCGATACCAGACATGGCATTGAACAGCACAGGTCCATTACGCCAATACGAGCTCACATAAGATGATTGCCAGATATCTTCGATCTCATCGACATTGCGGCCGATGAGGAAAGGTTTGAGATATTGTTCGATCGCAGTAGCTACAACGAGTGCTCTTTGAGTAAACGTGGCACAACCGATACCGTATAAACCCGGCTCCGAAGTCATGATTTTAACCACCACCAGTCGAATACCATTGGGTGCTGTGAGGATGGTTTTGACATCGGTGATTTTGACGGTACCTAGTCCTACTGTTTTAGGTACACTGGATTGAGCCAAAGCCTGATGGAGAGGCAGTGTCACTGCCGCTGAGGCAGCCACCAGGTTTTTGAGCATATTGCGTCGTTTCATAGAGAAGGATTTTTATTATTCAATTGATCCCTCTAAAGTAGGAAACATTTATTATTTAATCTCTTCGGATATTGCCGAAGGAATGAGCAGATGTATAATCTTTTGAATTATGCCAGCAGTGTATTCTAGAGTGCGCCAATCTCTGATTCTTTGACATGTACGGTCCTTTTAATCTCCGTCCTGGTATCTATATCGAGGCTGCCATTCTCCAATCTCAACACACCTCGAGGACATACTGCAGAGCAAATACCACATCCCACACAGGACGATCTCACGATGTCCTGGCCTTGTTGGGCATACGCTTTGACATCGATACCCATCTCACAATAAGTAGAACAGTTGCCACAGCTGATGCATTGACCTCCATTGGTTGTAATGCGGAATTTTGATTTTGCTTTCTGAAGGATTCCAAGGTACGCAGCCATCGGACAGCCAAATCGGCACCAAACCCTGCTACCCATCAGCGGATAAAATCCCACCCCTACAACTCCGGAGAAAGCAGCTCCGATCAAAAACCCATACCATGAACTCAACTGATAACTACTGAACAAAAACAGATTGCTGAATCCGGTAAAACGGGTCACCAGTACAGCGACCGTCATCAATACCACAAAGGCCAGTACTCCGTGGATGAGCCAGCGCTCGATCTTCCAGGCCCGGGTAGACTTGTCTGATAACTGTCTGAATGGATCACCAGCTGTCTCTGCCAGGCCACCGCATCCGCAGACCCAGCTACAATACCACCTTTTGCCAAAAAAATAAGTCAGTATCGGGGTAAAAACCAGGAAGGATAAAATACCCCAGAATAATATGAAATATCCAAACACTCCATTTTTTATCAATTCGTCGATATGCCAGTCAAAGAAAAAATAGTAATTCAATGGCCAGATATTTTTAAAATCATTGTAAGGCATATTGAGGCCTTGCAGGATCTCAGGAAGAATAAAGGCGATCACTGTCTGAAAAAACATCACCGAGATGGTACGAAAGACCTGGTATCTATTGTGACGATATTTGTGAATGAATTTGACCCCCATCAGTAGTATCAGGAGCGTATACAAGGTCCCATACACAAACCATTGACTCGCCGGCTTGCCTTTTAAAAACAGGCTTAATGGATCAAACAAGCCGACCAATCCTTTGTTTGCCTGACCATCAGACCCCATACCCAGCCATTGCGGATACCAGTACAGTAGCACATAAAATCCGGTCAGAAAAATAGCTAATACCCATGCCCAGGATCCCCGGTTGGTGAGAGCAGCATGCCAGACATGATTGTTTTTGATGCCGGGAGATTCGCCCTGGTAGTGCAGACGAATGTACCAAAGAGACCCTATGACTGCCAGTAAAATCGATATCCATAACCAGGAAGCAGCCTGATCAGTTTTGAAACTAAACCAATAGACTAACTGCATCAGACAGGCTATACCGACCAGGCTTAGAGCTATTTTTTTGGGATAGTTGATTGTGTTTTGATTAGCGGCATTATTGATTGCCATGCTGGGTTCGATCGCCATAAACTTATGATATTTTTTTGTTTAAAAATCTGGTGACCTGATCCAGTTTGCGTTGAGATTTGAGTGCCAGTTTATTTCCGGTAGTACGTTGAAACTGTTCAATCAGATTATGTTCATATTCATCAAAGAACTCCGGATCAAAATTGGCCAGGGAGAGATTTTGTAAAACTTCTTCAATCCGGGTATTAGTATGAATCCATTTTTCACAGACCTCATGACGATACCTAATACCCATCAGGTTGAATCCTGTAACGACCTGATCAGCTTTATTAAAGTTGATTCGGATAGATTTTTTGCTGAGAGGGTGCTGCCAATAAAGTGTGTCCGTGGAATCCGGTAATTGTGCAGGTATGTCACCGTATACCTGATATTCAATATTGAAAAATTTTGCTGAATTATACCAGATACCTGGGTCGTAAGCCAGTGGTGACCTACAGATGGTATGAGCCAGTGTCTGTCCCATCATACGGCCGGTATACCAAATAGCTTCAATCGGTCTTCTGCCCGGCCTGGGAGCCATTAATTCGGCACAATCTCCTATCGCATAGATGTCTTCCTGCGAGGTCTGTAGATATTCATTGGCCAGCACGCCCCTTTTTGTATCTATACCTGAATCCTTCAGAAAAGCGATATTAGGACTGACCCCCACAGTCAGACCTACAAACTCAGCTTCTATTCGTTCGCCGCTGGCGGTCATGACTGCTTGTACGTGGCCAGCTCCATCATCCAGAATTTCTTTAAGTTCATGTTGAAGTCTCAAGTCTATCCCATGCTCCAGGATCTCCTGGTTGATCATGGCAGATTCTTCGGCAGGTAAGATATTATCCCAAAAGCTAGTCTCTCTGACCAGGAAAGTCACCGGAATGTGTCGACTGTGAAACATCTCTGCCATCTCAATACCGATAAGGCCTCCGCCTACGATCACCGCTGCTTTAATATCTTTTGACTTTTTTTCCATCGTCTCAAGATCCTGAAGATGGTATAGCCCCTGCACTCCGTGGAGGTCCTGACCTGGCCAACCGAATTTATTGGATTTGGATCCGGTCGCGATGATTAACTTATCATAGTGAAGCTCAAGGCCACCGAGGAGGAACAGGGTATGGCTGGAAGGATCTATTTTTTTGACTAAGTCTTTAATCCTGTTGATCCTGTTTTTCTCCCAAAATTGATCTTCGTAAAGCTTGATGTTATTAAACTGCATATGCCCCATATAGATATACATCAGGGCAGTCCTGGAAAATGGATAGTCCGATTCGTTCGAGATCATGGTGATCTCGTGATCGCTGTATTTGCGGATGTATCGCGCGGCATTGGTTCCGGCTATTCCATTGCCTATGATGATGATTTTCATTCGTTTATTTTTGATTGCTACAGAGGGTATGATAGTAAGTTAAAATTAGTCAAAAAGTATTTGGTCAAACAATTTCCCTTTGGGAGAGTCATGTTTTGTCAGGCGATGTACCCTGCGTGTAGCTGGAAAGGTCGATAGTATTTTGGTTGAATTCAATTCTGATGTGGCTTAAAAATAAACATCACAAAAATGGATAGGAGATATCACGAAAGTATCACGCTGGCAGAGAGATTGATTAAATTGTGCTGATTAATATTTAAAGCAGTTAAAAAATGAATAAGCTATTATCCCTCTTTATGCTTTGCATTGTTTTCGGATGGCGCTTTCAAGTTGATCCTGATCCGCTTCTTCCAAAAAAAGAAAACTTTTGGATTTTTATTTTGGCAGGGCAATCCAATATGGCTGGAAGAGGCCTTCTTGAGCCGGAAGACACCATCCCGGATCCAAGAATTTTTACGCTCGATGTATCGGACCATTGGGTCCAGGCCAAAGAGCCCTTACATTATTACGAACCAGGCAGAACAGGACTGGACTGCGGGCTTTCCTTTGGAAAAGATATGATCCGACAACTAGACACTTCGATTTATATTGGGCTCATACCCTGTGCAGTAGGAGGAAGTTCCGTAGAACAGTGGTTGGGAGATTCTACCCACAGAGGGGTGACCTTGTTTTCAAATCTTAGACATAAAGCTGAGCTCGCTGAAAAAGTGGGTACTATAAAAGGTATTCTTTGGCACCAGGGTGAAAACAATGCCAATCCTACCCTGATAAAAGATTATGAAAATAAGGTGCTGGAACTATTCCATCAATTCAGGTCTGCAGTGCACAATGATCATTTGCAAATAATGGTCGGAGAACTGGCTAGTTTTTTAAGTAAAAACGAATATGGACATTATCCGGATACTATCAATAGGATACTCCATCATCTGCCTGTCAGAGATCCATTTATCTCAGTGATTCCAACAGCGGATCTGATACACAAGGGAGATTCAGTTCATTTTGATGGACCTTCTCAGCGTGTGTTAGGCAGAAGGTTTGCTGCTGCAGTAAAACTATGACAGTGGAAGCCAAAATCTAAAGGTAGTCACCTGGTCAGTGGCCTCAGCACGGATTCCCCCATGATGAATGTCCACTATTTTTTTTACTATTGCCAGACCGAGTCCGCTGGAGCTTTGTGTCTTTCGATTGGTCGATCGGAAATACCGATCAAAGACATAAGGCAGATGTGCCTGAGGTATGGGATCACCCGAATTGCAGACTTTGACCTCCTGGGTGGTTTGATTGTTTTCTGATATAGTTATTTTTATGAAACCACCATGGTTACAATGCTTCACTGCATTGTCCAGCAGATTTTGCAAGAGTCGATCGATCCAGCTGATATCCCCATGGATCAAATGTAAATCAGATTGAAAATCGGTCAGCAAATCAATATTTTTTTCTTTGCAGTCTACCTGGTATTTATTGAGTACATCCTGCGCAAGTTCAGGCAGTGAAAACCTTTCTTCCTGGAGCTTCACCTGGCCGGATTCCAGTTTAGACAGTTCAAATAATTCATTGACCAATCTTTTTAACCTTTGCGCTTCCGAGTAGGCGATCTTTAGGTAATTTTCTTTATCCTCCGGGTTGATGAGATTTCCTTGATCTTGTAACAGCAACTCCAGGTATCCGGATACACTAGCCAGAGGTGTCCTCAGATCGTGCGAAAAATTGGCTATCATCTCTTTGCGAAATTCGTCCGTCTTTTTCAATTCATCCAGACTCTGAGCCAGTTGGAGGCTCATATTTTTATTGGACTCATTCGCTTCATTGAGCGCTACTTTATCTTTTAACTCTCTGGAAAGTATATGATGAAGTATCCGCATTAATACAAAAAACAATACTCCGATCAGTACCAGGCTTAAGATTAATACAAAAAACAAGACTCCGATCAGTACCAGGCTTAAGAGAACATTTTGCCAGACTGCACTGCGAGCCTGAGCTATAAACAAATCATATCTTTCATCCGCCTGGAGGACCGCTACAGTTTTTCCCAATTTATTCTTGATAGGTGCGAAGGCTGACAACCAATGCCCAAATTCATCCTTATACGGAGGAATGGTGCCCCCCTGATTGTATTGTTCGAGCAATTGAGCGGGAAAACCCTTGTATACATGTCTAAAATAAGGTTTGTCTGCAGAAGTAATCCCAAACTCATAAGCCATGATCGTCGAGTCATACACGATCGTATATATCGGTGTCTTGAGCATATTTGCCTTTTCATTGATCATGAGCTTTTGATGGATGAGCTGGTAGTACATATCATCTCCTACACTGTCAATTCCATCTTTGAGCGGGTATTTGTCCATAAGCATCTGGTGCATATCGCCATCGATCAGCAGGGCCGTAGAGTTGGCGATACCTGCCAGGCGCATCAGAGAAGTGTCTTTATGTGTTCTGATCAGAGATCGATACGTATATATCGTAAAGTATAGACTTAGCGCCAGAAAGGTTACAAAAGTCGCTAGCAATATTCTGCGGGTCCGGTGATTGGATAATAATCCTGTATTGAAGATTCTTTTCAAGGAAGGACAATTATAGGTCAAATATTTTTAAAACGGTAGCCTACTCCCCAGGCGGTAAGGATATACTCAGGTTTGTTGAGATCCGTTTCTATTTTTGATCTCAGCCGGTTGATGGTAGAATTGATGGTATGCTCCAACCCATCAAAATGTGGCCCCCATACCTCGTCCAGCAATTGTTGGCGGGTAAAGGCCCTTCCCGGATTTTTCATAAAAAAATGGATCAAATCAAACTCCTTGGCCGTCAGTTCGATCTCCTGGCCATTCCGATACATCTGGTGATTTTCGAGATCGATCCGCAGTTCGTGATTTTGAATGTAGGCTGTTTTATCTGAGGTGGTGGTTTCTGTATGCGTGCGACGCAACAAGGCTTTGATTCTGGCCATGAGCTCCCCATTGCTGAATGGTTTGGTGAGATAATCATCGGCTCCGATGTTGAAGCCATCGATTTTGTCCTGTTCTTCAGATTTGGCTGTAAGCATCAGGATAGGGAGGGATTTATTGACCTGACGGATCTTGCGACAAATCTCCAGTCCATTGAGTCCGGGGAGCATGAGATCCAATATCATCAGATCATAATGGTGACTCATGACCTGGTCGAGTGCTTTCCATCCGTTTTCGATGATGTCTGCAGAGGCTGGGAGGGCAGTGACCTGGATGGATACCAATTGTGCAAGATGATGGTCATCTTCTACTATTAGGACTTTGATAGACTTAGCCATGTGTGGATAATCGGTTGATTCTAACCTTCAAGTTTAAAGCCAAGATATCACAAAGTTGTTTCAACCCTCCGGTTTATTAAACGTGAATGCCCCCACTGACTTCGATTCTTTGACCATTGATCCATTTAGCTTCCGGAGAGCACAGAAAGGCTATGACCCCACCTATATCGTCTGCATTGCCAACTCTGCCGAGCGGAGAAAAAGAAGATAACCGGGCTTTAAACTCAGGATTGTTTCTGATGGCAGCATGATTAAAATCAGTTTCTACTGGACCGGGTGCCACGATATTGGCACTGATGCCTTTGGCGCCAAGCTCTTTGGCCAGGTACTTTGTAAATGTTTCTACTGCTCCTTTCATGGAGGCGTAGACAGAATAACCTGGATTGTTGATTCGGGTAGTCCCGCTGGATATATTGATGATTCGCCCGCCGGATTGGATCATAGGTACACATTTTTGAGTCAGAAAAAACACCCCTTTAAAATGTACGTTCAAAAACTCATCGAATAACGCTTCTTTCACCTCCAGAAAAGGCACTGTCGCGCCCATACCTGCATTATTGATCAGAAAGTCAAATGAGTCCGTAGACCATTGATCAGCCAGTGTCTTTGTTAAGTTTTCGACGAATTGATCCAGAGATCCAAAATCTGCCATATCCAACTGTAGAGAGACTGCTTTTCTACCCATCGCTTCTATATTCATTATAGTGGTGTATGCCTCAGACTGTTTGGTTCGATAGGTGAGGATGATGTCTGTGCCTTGCCGAGCCAGGCTCAATGCCATGTCTCTACCCAATCCTCTGCTTCCGCCGGTGATGAGGGCAATTTTGTTTTTTGTCATATATTATAAAATTATTTAAGTACAAAGATCAGTATTAATTGAAATGGATAGGGGTATTGATTCATGCACCACATTTATTAAAAACTATCTCAATGAAATTGTTACACGGTAGTTAATAATCTCGGTGTCGCTTGCCAAAACAATAAAACTACTACCGAAACTACTGCTCCTGTAGAAGCTGCCACCGAAATGGCAACTGCTGCCATGGATACTATGCACATGATGATGGACACTACTGCTACCATGATGTCTGACACCACAGCGATGGTCTATGCTTGCCAGATGCACCCTGAAGTAACCGGCAAAGCGGGCGACAAATGCCCTAAGTGTAATATGGCCCTGACTGCCACCCATAAGCACGAAGACCATACGCACTAATCGCTAATATATACCGCTACCCCATCACGCCTGTTGGTGATGTGGATGGTGAACTGAAAGCCATAAGGGTCCTTGATCATTGTGGCTTTTTCATTTTGTCCTTTTTCTTACATCGGCGCCCTTTGATTCCTGTTATTGAAAATTGATTTATTTTGCTTCCTAAAACAACAGTATGCACTATAAAAAACTCACTTCCGGCAATACGATTATTGAGTTTCATAATAACTGGCTTGGAGAAGAAACAGTAGTAGTAAATGGCCAGGTCGTATCCAAAAAATCTTCCATTCTGGGTATCGATCATCCTTTTACGATCATGGAAAACGGGGCCAGCGCCAGGTATATCCTGACTTCAAAAGTTAATGATCGCCTCGAGGTCTTCCTTGATTTGAGAAAGAATCGCCAACTTATCCAGGAGAATGTACCTGTCCTGAACGGAGCTGCTTCCAGAAAGTCTTCAGACACCTCCTATAAACTATCCGGCCTGAACAAATTAAAAGAATTCAAACTCGAAGAGGCGCTGGAGGATTTTGAGCTGGCTTTGGACAAAACTCCCGACGATCCGGAGATTTATTTCCATCTCGCCTGCGTGTACTCGGTATTGGAACAGCCATTGAAAGGGTTCGAAAGCCTGCGGGAAGCTATAAGACTTGGTCTAAAGAAACCAGGATGAGATCCTTACCCATGAAATGCTCGCCTTTCTGCGCATTCATCCTGAGTTTGAAATATTCATCAATAGTGGTTATACTCATATAGATGCTTCCAAATTATAGATCGATAGTATGTGGCCCACGATTCAATTATCTTGCATCCTGTGATCCAGTTACTCTCCGAAAAACAATTTGAGGCGCTCTACCATGAATATAAAAACCTGGTGTATAACCTGGCATTGCATTATATCCAGCAGAAGGAAAGTGCTGAAGACATCACACAGGAAGTATTCGTCAAAATTTACCGACAATACCATCGATATGATCCTGCCGCCGCTTCTTTGAAAACCTGGATCTATAGAATCACTATCAATCATTGCCTCGATGTGATTAAAGCCGGTAAAACAAAAAGGAGATTTGCCAGGGTGATCAGCCTGTTTCAATCTGATACTTCCAGCGATGTCATGCCGGATCGACATTTTAGTCACCCCGGTATTGAAGCAGAAGACAAAGCAGCATTGGAGGCTTTGTTTAAACTGATCAATGAATTGCCAGATACCCAAAAAACAGCGCTTATCCTGAGCAAAATCGAAGGGCATCCTCATAAAGAAATTGCAGAAATCATGGACACAACTGTTAAAGCAGTCGAGTCACTCATCCAGCGAGCTAAAACGACCCTTGCAAAAAAAATTAAATCCAGCGCATGATCAGATTGTTTTCATCGTATAATAGATTGATATGGAAATAGACGACCAACTACACTTATTAAAAAAAATAAAGGCGGTAGAGCCCCCGGCAAATTTATTGCCGGGGATTAAATACAGATTAAAGCTAAATGAATCGAATCCAATATCGATGACCTGGTCGTGGACGATTGCCGCCGCTGCTATGTTGATCCTCTGCATCAATATTGGGATCTTAATGAATTATCAACATAAGGATAATCCACCCAAGGTCGAACAATTGGCGTCATCCATGCATCTCTCCAACTCAAACGATCTTTACTATGAATAAAATAAAACTACTCACCATTGGCGTCATAGGCTTATTGCTTTTAAACCTCGTATTAATGGGTATGATGTATATGCATAGACCTATCGGCCCCCGACCGGGTGATAGGCACATGAAGGATGATGGGCCCAAACAACTGATCATTGACAGATTGCACTTGAGTGATGACCAGGTAAAACAATATGATATCCTTATTGACCAACATCAGTCTTCTATTAATGAGCTTGACTCTAAAATAAAAACCGCCAAACACGACTTGTATGCCACCCTCTCTGATCCCACCTACGCTGGTGCTGATTCCATACTACAGAGGCTAAATGAATGGCACTCACAGATTGAAAAACTTCATTATGATCATTTTAAAAGTGTCAGAGAGATATGCAGTGAAGATCAATTGCCGGCGTATAACAGACTGACTACGGAACTGGCTCATTTATTTCAACCAAATAAAAATACCCGCTTACCGAGGGATTGATCCACAGGTATCGTATAGTATAAAAAAGACAATTATGAAAATGAGAAGGATTATTAACACGACCGCTATAGCGTTACTTTTATTCACCACGATTTACTGCAAAAAAGACAATACTACTGACCCGTCCACGAATGACATCAATGTTCCAGCTGTATATAACAAAATCTATGGCGCTACCAGCATCACCTCAGACGGAACTTATATCACCATCAAAAGTAATGGAGTGCCTGACCATACGAGTATATACTATCCTACTTCTAACAACTTATATGAAAATTTTAGTGGGACTACTTTTGGTGGAAACAAATTCAATAAAAATCCTAATTCCATCAGCACCCAAAATCTAACTTTTAAAATTCCATTATATCCCAAAGTGGCTACTAATCATGCCGCAACTCCCCTGGGCCCCATAGGTGTCGCCATCAATGGAGTAGCTATTTTTAATCAATATGCCGGACCCAATCAGCCCTTGACCAATGAAGTAACCAGCTTTGATCAATACTGGGGACATCCTCAACAAACTGGTCAATATCATTATCACGTAGAACCCCTTTATCTTACGACGGTCAAGGCTACGCCTTCGTCACTCTTAGGATTTTTATTGGATGGATTTCCCGTATATGGGCCTGAAGAAAATGGCAGCAAAGTGTCCAATAGTATGCTGGACGCCTATCATGGTCACAGCCACGCTACTGCTGATTATCCGGATGGCATCTATCATTATCATATCACCAATGCCGATCCCTATATCAATGGGAGTGGATTCTATGGAACAGCCGGCACAGTATCTAGGTAGTCTGACAGTTTTTCTTTTGCTCTTTTCCTGCGGAGCATCAGATGTAAAGCTTGTACTCAATGCCAATGACCCTTCCTTATCCAGTCTTAATGGAAGAGTATTTTTTCAGCAGCGTTTATTATCGGGGGAGGTCTTTACACTTTACGAAGGTTCGACAGATACGGCTACCATACAGAATTATCTACATGGTCAGGAGCATGGCCAGTGGGTTCAATATTATCCATCCGGTGAATTAAGAGAAACCAGGTCTTTTATCGAAGGTAAAAAAACCGGTGAATATCTGGCCTGGTGGAAAAACGGAAATCTCATGTTGACTTACCAATTTGAAGATGACGAGTACGAAGGCACCTGCAGAGAATGGAATGAAAGTGGGCGGCTCATTACCGAAATGAATTATCACCGGGGATATGAGTCAGGCAGCCAAAAAGTCTGGTATGACAATGGTAAAATAAAATCAAATTATGTCATGGAATCAGGTCGTCGCTATGGATTGCTGGGTACCAAAAACTGTGTGAATGTATCTGACAGTATCTTTTAGATTTTTGGCTTTTATGCTATTGATTCTGGCCACTGCCTGCAAGGAAGTGCCTAAGGATCACCGATTGCCTTATTACAATACTCCTGATTTTACTCCTCTGTTCTTAGATCATCAGGACGAAGCCGAGCTTCTGGTGCCACATCAGATAGGTCATTTTACCATGATGGATCAGCATGGCGATACTATCACAGATACCATCCTACATGGCAAGATTCATGTAGCCAATTTTATTTTTACCAGCTGTATGAGTATCTGCCCGGTGATGACAGATCATATGAAGTCAGTCTCCCAGGCATTTGGAGATCGTGAAGAGGTAGCCATCCTCTCCTTCAGTGTGACCCCATGGATTGATACAGTAGGGCGTTTGAAAGCCTACGCTGTCAAAAACAATATTCAATCAAAAAACTGGCACCTGCTCACTGGTGATAAAAGTGAAATCTACACCCTGGCCCGTCAATCTTATTTTGCTGAAGAAGACCTGGGTTTTACCAGGGACAGCACTGATTTTTTGCATACAGAACATGTACTGCTCGTAGACGGTCATCAGCGCATCCGAGGTATCTATAACGGTACTTTAGAGGTAGAGATAGACCAAATGATCGCCGATATAAGGGTATTATTGGAAGAACAGTAATTTTTTTAATGGGTTATTTCCCAGGCTACTATTTTTAGCCGCTACACTGTCATGTATAGGCAGAAGGCACTTATTATAGTCCTTCCGGACAACTCATGATTGTTTTTTTTCCACTCCATTACGCATTTCAACGTATGATTTTCAGCACTTCCGCTCATGCGCAAACGATGGCCAGGGAGAGATCTTTGTTTCATTAAAAACATTAAATCATAAAATCAATTTAAAAAAAATGAAAAAGAATTTATCAGCAGCCGTAATGACCATCATGATGTTTGGTATTGCAAATTTGGCCTTCGTTGGTATTGCAAATTTGGCCTTCGCTCAAAATCAAAAAAGTGAAGAAGCGCTATTAAAAATGTGGAAAGATGTCTGGACTGCGTATCAATCCAATAATGAGTCTGCTATGTGGAGCTTTTACAGCGCAACTGCTACCGAAGTATATCCAGATGGTAGCATCCTGGTCGGCAAGGAAGCCATCAAAAAAGGATATGAAGAATTTAAGACCATGATTGAAGGTACTCCTGTATGGACATCCTCTACACCCACGATTACCTTTATAGAACCTACTGTGGCCATGTTGATCGCAGATATCGATTCAGACATTAAGCTCAAGGGCGGGCAACAAATAGGAGGTAAAGCCAAATTTATCACGCTGGTACACAAAGTAAATGGCAAGTGGTTAATTGAAATGGACACTCAGGTTCCAGTCATATCGATGCCCATGGAGTCCGGCAAATAATATCTTTTTGCATTAGTGGATAAGGTGTATCAGGAGATCCGGGTATACCTTTTTTTAATTTATGCCAGGAGGATTATTCTATCTTTGATCATTATGTCTATGCGTGGTGGCGGCGGCCCTCCTCCGGAAATGGAAGGTGCTCCTAAAAAAGGTTTTGTCGAAAGTCTCAAATCGCTCAAACTGCTGATTCCTTTTTTTAAAATGATCTGGCGAACCTCGCCAGCCCTGACCCTGACTAATATTATTTTGAGATTGGTCAAATCTGCAGTACCCTTGGCTCAACTGTATATAGGCAAGTTGATTATAGACGAGATCGTTCATCTCATCAATAACAAAGGGGGTGATCCACACAATCTATGGGTATGGATAGGCCTGGAGTTTGGTGTGACGATGGTTTCTGAGCTGATCAGCCGGGTGATGAATTTAACTGAAAGTTTGCTCGGTGATCTATATGGCAATGTTTCTTCGGTTGAGTTGATGAACAAAGCGGCTACCATAGATCTGAGCATGTATGAAAACCCTGACTTTTATGATAAACTGGAAAGGGCTCGTCGACAGACTACCGGACGGGTAGTGTTGATGTCGATGGTATTGAGCCAATTTCAAGATATCATTACGATCTTGTTTTTGTCAGCCGGGTTGATAGCCTTCGAACCCTGGTTGATCGTATTATTGATTGTAGCAGTGTTGCCTTCCTTTATTAGTGAAGCTTATTTTTCGAGATTCAGCTACTCACTGGTACGCAGTTGGACCCCGCAGCGGCGGGAGCTTGACTATTTGCGATACATCGGTGCCAGTGTAGAGACAGCCAAAGAGGTCAAGGTATTTGGGTTGGACCATTTTCTCTCCAAGCGATTTGCTAAAATTGCTGATGAATATTACCAGGCCAATAAAGCGCTTGCGATCAAAAGGACGATATGGGGTACTCTCTTACAACTGGTCAGTACCACGGCATATTATGGAGCCTATATTTTGATCGTGATTAGGACATTAGCTGGTGTGTTGACTATAGGAGATCTTACCTTTTTATCCGGATCATTCAACAGACTGCAAAATCAACTGCAAAATATATTATCCACTTTTACCCGAATCACAGAGTCTGCCTTGTATTTACAGGATTATTATGATTTTTTGGCTATAGAGCCCTTGATCATGGACCAACCGGGTGCGATTCAAGCTCCAACTTCGATTAAGCATGGTGTCCGATTTGATGAGGTCGGTTTTAAATACCCGGGTACCGAAATTTGGGCTTTGAGAAATATCAGTTTTACCTTGAATGCTGGTGAAAAACTGGCCCTGGTAGGAGAAAATGGCTCGGGTAAAACCACCCTGGTCAAATTGATCGCCAGGATGTATGATCCGACAGAAGGTACTATCTATCTCGATGAAGTCGATATCAAAAAATTCTCCCTGGCCACCTATCGACAGATGATTGGGGTCATCTTTCAGGACTTCGTCCGGTTCAATTTCAAAGCCGACGAAAACATAGCCGTTGGAAAAATCGAGTCGCTGAGTGAAGAGGAGACCGTGATCAGTTCAGCCCACCTCAGCCTCGCAGATGCAGTCATCGAAAAACTACCTGCCAAATACAAACAAATGCTCGGCAGACGATTTGCCGATGGGGTAGATCTGAGTGGCGGTGAATGGCAGAAAATCGCCCTCGCGCGTGCCTATATGCGCAATGCATCTATCGTGATCTTGGATGAACCCACTGCTGCCCTGGATGCCCGTGCAGAATTTGAAGTTTTTAAGAGATTTTCTGAATTGACGGCGGGCAAGACGGCTGTAATTATCTCCCATAGATTCAGCACAGTTCGGATGGCTGATCGTATCCTTGTATTAAAAAATGGGCAAATGCTGGAGTTAGGCAGTCATGAAGAACTTCTCGCACATCAGGGTTTATACCATGAATTATTTACTTTACAAGCCCAGGGATATTTGTGAGGAAGGAGTGAAGGAGGGTGAATGGTGGAGAGCTAATATGGTGAATTGGTAAAGTGGTGAAGTGGCCCATTTACACACTTAAACCTTATTTTTGCACCATGATACCCGTAGCGATAATTGGAGGAGCCGGCTACACCGGAGGAGAATTGATCAGGATTTTACTCAATCACCCTTTTGTAGAATTGAGCGCCGTCGTCAGTGAAAGCCAGGCTGGCAAATTAGTGTCTTCTATTCACACTGATTTAGTAGGAGATACCGACCTGGTGTTTAGTTCAGCATTAAATGGTATGCCGGAGGTGATTTTTTTATGTACCGGGCATGGAAAAGCAAAAGAGTTTCTAGCCAGGACTACCCTGGACAAAAAAACGCGCATTATAGACCTCATTATAGACCTGAGTATGGATTATAGATTGGCTGATCCTTCTCATGATTTTGTATATGGATTGCCGGAGCTCAATCGTGAAAAAATCAGGATCAGCAGGCATATAGCCAATTGTGGATGTTTTGCCACTGCGATCCAGCTGGCCTTATTACCCCTGGCGGAGGCAAAATTATTAAATCATGAGATCCATGTCAACGCGATCACAGGGAGCACCGGCGCTGGTCAGGCTTTGAGTGATACGGTACATTACAGTTGGCGTACCAACAATATCAGTGTATACAAGCCCTTTACACACCAACATGTACCGGAGATCAGGCAGTCGCTATCCCAATTATACCCTGATTTCGTCGCTCCAATACATTTTATACCGGTGCGGGGCAATTTTACCAGGGGCATATTTGCTACAGTATACTTTACGGTGGATATTTCAATCGCAGAAGCGAAAGATCTCTTCACTCAATATTATATCGAAGAGCCTTTTGTAAAGCTCACCGATGAAAATCCTGATCTAAAACAAGTCGTCAACACCAATAAATGTTTGTTGCATCTCGAAAAGCATCAAGACAAATTGCTGATCATCTCGGCGTTGGACAATTTATTGAAAGGAGCCAGCGGCCAGGCTGTACAGAATATGAATATCATGTATGGTTGGCCTGAAGAAAGCGGGTTAAAATTGAAGGGCGTGGTGTATTAAGGAGGTCGGTCTATTGTGATCATAGATTGACGATACACGATTGGTATAAATCCAATCGACGATCGTCAACCTATAATCGTCTTCGCGCAAGCTATTTGCCTTTTGCTTTTTTATCAGCTCGTTTTTCTTTCAGAGACTTAGCTGGCGCTTTTTTAGTTTCCTTTTTCGTGTCTTTTGTCTTTGCCATAATATTGATAATTTAAGACTGTAAATATATTATAGAAAATCTGCATTTGACAAAATTTTTTAGTAGAGGATGTAGGTCAGGTTTTTCAACATCGAACCAAAATTCCAAAACTTATCCACTTTGATTGTACCATAATCTAATTTGATATAAGTTTTCAAAAATGGGTTAATTTTACCAAGAAAGAATTAGTATGGAAACTCAATTGAATGTGTATGGCTCCTTTGCTGATTTTATTGCTTCCCTGGACCCAATAAAAGTTTTGAGTTATCATGCTCCTGAATCCATCCAAATGCGACTAGATGAGCTTTTGGAAATGCAAAAGGATACTTCTCTCAGTAAAGCTGAACAAGAGGAACTAGATCATTTCCTGATATTAGAGCATATCGTGAGACTATCTAAGTCAAAAGCCAGGCTTCAGATTTCCCAAAAAATTTAGAAATATGAGTCAGAACATACCTGACTACTTAAGGAGGCAAGTTGGAGCTAGAGCCAATTTTCGATGTGAGTATTGTAGAAGATTAGAAGTCGATTCATTCTTTCGATATCAGTGCGATCATATTATTAGTCGCAAACACGGCGGAGATACAAAGTTTGAAAATTTAGCCTATGCTTGTCCAATATGCAACTCAGCTAAAGGGAGTGATCTAGCCACATTATCAAAGGATTTGAAGAATCTTGTTCGCTTATTTAACCCGAGGATAGATACTTGGTCTGAGCATTTCAAACTAGAATCAGGAACCATAATTTCTTCCACTGAAATCGGAACAGCAACGATCAAACTTTTGAAGTTAAACGAAGTAAATCGTATTCTGGAGAGATTGGATCTCATACAGGCAGGACTGTACCCTTAAATCGACAAAGTAGATATGAGAATAATTTGATTTATAAACTTATTAGAAAATATATATGCAATACAGACTTTTTGGAGACACCAACATACCACTTTCCGCGATAGGATTAGGATGTATGGGCATGAATCATGCCTATGGCCAGCCGGATGATGAGGAGTCCTGGGCCACGCTTGAAAAATCGATAGAACTCGGTATCAACTTTTGGGATACAGCAGACATATATGCCAATGGCGCTAACGAAACACTCATCTCGAAAGTATTAAAACCTAATCGTTCTAAAATATTCCTGGCTACCAAGTTTGGTTTCAAGCCATACAGTGCGGGCAGCTTTGGAGGATTCGATGGATCTCCTGACAATGTGCGTAAAGCAATAGACCAGAGCTTAAGCAGACTACAAACCGATGTCATTGATTTGTATTATGCTCACAGGATAGACCCAAATGTACCCATAGAAGAGATGGTAGGTGCTATGGCAGAGTTGGTACACCAGGGCAAGGTTAGATATCTTGGCTTGTCCGAGGCATCGGCCAATACTATCCGAAGGGCCCATGCTGTCCATCCCATCAGTGCGCTGCAAAGCGAGTACTCCCTGATTTGCAGAGAGGTAGAAGCTGAGATCTTGCCGCTCTGCGAAGCATTGAATATTACTTTCGTGCCATTCAGTCCTCTTGCACGCGGATTGATGACCAATACCTTAAAGTTTGAAGATATAAATGACCAGGACTTCAGAAAAAAACTACCCAGGTATCAAAAAGAATATGAAGCGAATAATCAGGCACTGGCTTCGGCTTTTGCCCAACTAGCCATGGACAAAGGGTGCACTCCAGCTCAATTGGCTTTGGCCTGGGTCCTTGCACAAGGGGATCATATTATTCCTATTCCCGGAACAAAAAAACGCCGGTACCTGCAAGAAAATGTTGGGGCCATCGGCCTGGAATTGACCGATGAAGAATTGACTGCCATGGAGGATATCATTGCAAAATACCCGCATACCGGCCCCAGGTACAACGAAGAAAATATGAAGTATGTAGATAAAAATTAAATCTTATTTTAGCCTAAATCTGAATTGCATGCCACGAACTGATCCTCGTATAGATGCCTATATCGACCAAGCGGCTCCTTTCGCTCAACCCATCTTGAATCATATCCGCCAATTAGTACATGAGGCTTGCCCTGAAGTAGAAGAGACCATAAAATGGAGCTTTCCCCATTTTGATTATAAGGACAATGTCATGTGTTCTATGGCAGCATTCAAGGCTCATTGTGCTTTTACTTTTTGGAAAGCTGAACTCATTCAATCCGGCAAAGGCGTTTTGCAGATGGCTGAAAAAAATGCCATGGGTGACCTTGGTAAAATCACTTCACTGAAGGATCTACCCGCTGATAAAGTAATGATCAAAATGATTAAGGAAGCCAGCAAATTAAATGAAGCCGGCATTAAAACACCCCGACCTAAGCCTCTGCCGAATGACAAAAAAGTACTCGATATGCCGGAAGACCTCATCAGGGCTTTGGCCAAAAATGAAATAGCAAAAAACACATTTAATGCCGCTTCTTATTCCCATCAAAAAGAATATGTCCAATGGATTAATGAAGCAAAGACGGAAGCTACTCGACTAAAAAGGATTATCACCACGGTAGAATGGAATGCAGAAGGCAAAGGCAGGAATTGGAAATACGAAAAACCTAAATAATCATCTCCGGATATAATTATTGCTAAAAGATCCGTGCGGGCATCTTTGACTTTAAAATATTACAATTCAGCTTTTTCAAAATTGATCCTTTTCGAAAAGTACATGACCGCAGCCAATACCACAAACAATCCTACACTCCCGATCAATAAAGCCCAATCCTGCAATTGAATCAATATAAAAATAAAGCCATACAACAAAGTCAGTACTAAGCTGAAAGTCCCTGCAATTTTTTTGCTCTTAAATACAAAAGTAGTGTACCAGGTCACCAACAAAACTATGGAGCCAGCGGCGATCAAATAAGCCCAATTAAAATTAAGGTATTCTGATATCGACAACAGCAGCGTATAAAACACACATAGGGCCAGGCCCACTAAAACATATTGAAAAGCATGCACTTCTTTTTGCTGCAATATTTCAATAAAATAATACAATGCCAGCGTAAGGCCGATAAACAGCAGCGCGTATTTTACTGACCTCGTCGTCTTTGAATAATGATCGGATCCCTTCAAAAAATTCACACCAAAATCTGCTGCATGTACCTCATATTTGGTATCCTTAAAACTTTGAGGAAAATTGCGGTTCAGGTCTAATATTTTCCAGTCTGCTATAAAACCTTGTTCGGTGATTTGAGCCTGGTCCGTGGGTAAAAAAGCGCCGGTAAAAGAAGGGTCCGGCCAGCTGGATTCCATATGCACCTTTGTAGTTTTTCCGGTAGGCACGAAGGATAAATTTTGTGATCCTCGAAGACCCAGCTCCAGCGAAAATGAATGTTGGGATGAGGTAAGCGAGTGATATGGGATATTTACTTTCAGCCCATTGGGGATAAAATCATTCATTGGCGCGCCTACTTCAAAGGTATATTGTTGTGTGTCCCAGATTATATTAATTTGATCTTCCAGACCTCTAAAGTCCGTCAACCCAAGACAAATAAATGCTTCATTCCACAATATGGCTGTGGTAGGAATATTAAGAGTGCTGATATTCAAACTATCAAATTTTCCGGTGACAATGACCTTTGATTGATATACGACAATGTCAAAGATACTTCTGTGTCGTGTTTGAGGTGTGACCAATACTGCTGCATTCAAATCTGATGGCAGGAAATAAGCCAGTTTTCTAAAGGTGTTTTTTTGATCTAAGGATAATTCTATATACGGAATGATCAACACGGGTCCATTGATGGTTTGATTGGATGCCCATTTATTGCTTACTTCCTGGCTCACTTCCGTTTGGCGATTTTGTCGCTCCTGAACCAGGCTCGAGATATTGGCCATGGGGATCATTAAGACCAATATGATAAAACCGACCATTATACCACGAAGGGTTAGCTGGTTTTTTTTAAAAAAATTATTTTCCATGTTAAATTATTTTTCGTCTTAATAATTGCACCTTATTACTTGAATGCTTCTATTTTCTGTGGCAAATCAGCTCGTGTTATTAATGACCACTCAGTGGTGTCCCGAGGATGCCTACGGCAAGTTCTGCCCATAAGAGGAGGAGTATCGTAAGCAAGGCTACACAGATGACTATTCGGAGTCCTTTTTGATTTACTTTCCTGATCACAAGCTCACAGAGGAGTCCGGTGCCGAGCAACAAGACTCCAGCGACTACAAAATCTGACAGATTCCAACTTACTTCTTCAGTGTACTGCATCGCTATGAATGGTATCAGCAAAAGGAAGGCTACGATGACCACGATGATGAGGAGTCGGTTATTATTCTTAATCATATTAAATTTATTTTCCATGGTAATTGTTTAATTGAATGTGGTGGATTATTTTAATTGGTTGATAAGATGCTCGAGGGCGGCCAGGTGTTCTTTGAATGCCTTTTGCCCTGCGTCTGTGACTTCATAGGTCGTGTTGGTTTTGCGACCAATAAAGCCTTTGTTCACTTTGATATAGGCATGATCTTCAAGTGATTTGAGATGAGAGGCGAGATTGCCATCGGTGACATTGGTCCACTCTTTCAATTGATTAAAATTGACCTCTTCATTGATCAATAAACTGCCCATGATACCCAGGCGCACCCGACTGTCAAATACTTTATTGAATGGAAGAACGGGGTTTTTCATCAGGAACTTTTTTTGTCATATTTATTCCACATGTATCCTCCATATAGTATGTGGGCCACCCCAAAACCTAAGGCCCAAAAATATAATCCATACCCGGGTAACAATAAATTGATGGCTCCCAGGCCTATTTCTATATACCCCAGGTATCTGATATCACCCAGTGTGTACTTACTCGCATTGACCAGCGCAAGTCCATAAAATAGCAGACACCCAGGGGCTATCATACTTATATAACCCAGGTCCATCAATTTTAAAAGGTAGAGACCGCCTGCTACTAGGGGCAGACCAAGATTGATCAGCATTCGGCGACTGGCGTGATTCCATAGTGTGCCCTGAAGTTTTTTGGATTTGAGGTAAGTAAACAGAAAGCCGACCAGCATGGATATAATTAAGGTGACTATGGCGATGCAAAACAAGGGAGAAGTAAAATACCCATCCAATGAAGGGATATCCTTGGCTTCATATTGCTGGGAATTTAATTCCAGGTAAGCAAAACCGGCTCCTGCAAGGCCTATTAATCCTGCTTATGAAAAAATGCCACTCCACTCAATCCGCTCAGACTGAGAAATCGGCTGCTTTTTTCCATCATAGATTTGATTTCATTCAGCGAGGAGAAAGGATCGGTTAACTGTGTCATAAAAAGTACTTTGAAATACAAAGTGAACGCTTTTTTTCCAATTTGTCAAGCGAAATGGCATTTTTTCATAAAATAAAGTCCGAATGGGCGTGTTGCGGGCGGCATTTTCAGATATCTGAAATGTTTTGGTTCAGCATTTTAAATGATGGGTAAAGAGCCTTAATCGTTGAGACTCACATAATTCTAAAAAACTTTATTACTTTTTAAACCATTTGAGTGTAAATTTGTCCTTACTTAGACAAAATCCAAATAGGGTTTAAAAAAGTTAATAATCTATAAAGAGCTTAAAATGAAAAGAGTATATCTTGACAACAATGCCACTACCCCTTGTGATCCTAGAGTAGTAGAGACCATGGTGCCCTATTTTTTCGAAAAATTTGGCAATGCAGCCAGCCGCAGTCACCCCTACGGATGGGAAGCTGAAGAAGCAGTAGATTATGCCCGGGAGCAAATTGCTACCCTGATTCATGCTGATTCAAAAGAAATCATTTTCACCTCTGGCGCTACAGAGGCCGATAACCTGGCTTTGAAAGGGGTTTTTGACATGTATAAGAAAAAAGGCAACCATATTATCACCGTGACCACAGAGCACAAAGCAGTGTTGGATACCTGCAAGCACCTTTCTGAGTTGGGTGGCGACATTACTTATCTCCAGGTGAACGATAAAGGATTGATCAATCTGGCAGAACTGGAAGCGGCTATCAAACCTACTACTATATTGGTATCGGTGATGTGGGCCAATAATGAGACCGGGGTCATCCAACCTATGAAAGAAATTGGAGATATCTGTGCCCGGCATGGTGTGTTATTTATGAGTGATGCGACCCAGGCTGTAGGTAAAATCGATGTCAATCCCCGCGAAATGGGAGTGCATCTGATGGCATTTACCGCCCATAAAATGTATGGACCAAAAGGAGTAGGTGCACTCTATGTAAGTCGCAAAAACCCCCGGGTAAAAGTCACGGCCCAGATGGACGGTGGTGGTCATGAGCGGGGTATGCGTTCAGGCACCCTGAATGTCACCGGCATCGTAGGTTTTGGCAAAGCGGCAGAGCTTTGCAGACTGGAGATGGCTACAGATATGGCTAGAATCACTGTCATGAGAGATCGACTGGAGACAACCCTCAAAAATGCTATGGAAGAAGTTTATATCAACGGAGATCCGGCCCATAGAATGCCTCATGTCACCAATATGTCATTTAAACATGTCGAAGGCGAAGGCCTCATGATGACCTTTAATCAGCGGATGGCCTTGTCATCAGGATCAGCTTGTACTTCGGCCTCCCTGGAGCCTTCTTATGTTTTGGTAGCTCTGGGCTTGGGCGATGACCTGGCCCATTCTTCTTTGAGATTTAGCTTAGGCCGGTTTACCACAGATGAAGACATTGATATTGCCATAGAGTCAATCAAAGAAGGAGTCAATCATATGCGGGAGTTGAGTCCGATCTGGGAAATGTATAAAGAAGGTATTGACTTGACTCAAGTCAGTTGGGCCTCTCATTAATGAAAACTTTTTAATCAACAATATTGTTTCTATAATCAATAAATAAAATAAATACTATGGCTTATTCAGAAAAAGTACTCGATCACTTCCAGCATCCTAAAAATGTCGGCACCCTGGACAAAGGCAAAAAGAATGTCGGTACCGGGCTCGTTGGTGCTCCGGAGTGTGGTGATGTGATGAGACTTCAAATAGAAGTAGATGAGGCTTCCGGTACCATCACCGATGCTAAGTTTAAAACCTTTGGTTGCGGATCAGCTATTGCTTCTTCTTCTCTGGCTACTGAATGGCTCAAAGGTAAATCACTGGAAGATGCGATGAAAATCGACAATATGGATATCGTGGAAGAGTTGGCGCTGCCTCCTGTTAAGATCCACTGTTCTGTATTAGCAGAAGATGCCATCAAAGCAGCCATCAAAGATTATCAAACTAAAAACGGGATCGTCGTCACCGAACCTACTGCGACGGCCCAGGCTTAATCGTAAATCAGTATGATCTATATATCTGACATAGCCAAGCAAAGAGTTGAAGAGATCATAGCTAAGGAAAAACTTACTCCGGATTATTTTGTCCGGGTTAGCGTGACCAGTGGTGGATGCTCCGGGCTAACGTATAATATGGATTTTGACAATGAGAGCCGTCCCAAAGACCAGGTCTTTGAAGACAAAGGCATCAAGATCGTCACAGACACTAAAAGCTTCCTCTATTTATTTGATACCATTCTTGAATTTTCAGGGGGTCTTCAAGGCAAAGGATTTTATTTTGAAAATCCCAATGCCAGCAGGACTTGTGGCTGTGGGGAGAGTTTTGCGGTATAATGCTAATGAAGTCAAATCATCAGTGGGGTAATCTTTTGCGAAAATAACCATAAGCAAAAGTGCCTGTCATCGCCGCTAACAAGAATACAATCAGTACAGTATAACCACTGCCTAATAAAATAAACATAGGTCCCGGGCATACGCCAGCCAAAGCCCATCCAAGCCCGAAAATGAAGCCTCCGATGATATACCGCTTCCAACTGGTATCCTTTGGATTGATCACGATCTCTTTGCCTTCAATTGATCTGAGGTGTTTGCGTTTGATGATTTGAATCATGACGATTCCAACAGCGATGGCACTCATGATGATCCCATACATATGAAAAGACTGAAAGTGGAACATCTCAAATATTCTAAACCAGGATACAGCCTCCGTTTTATACAAGGTGATGCCGAGCAGAATACCCACCAAAATATATCTTGACATTTTCATTGGTAAAAAGAATTAATTAGTTGTGAAAAATGAATGGGAATAAAACGTAGGTCATAAACAAACCTCCGGCAAAAAATCCTATGACTGCATACAAGGATCCAAGTTGCAGGGCCGACATGCCACTGATCGCATGACCGGAAGTACAACCACCGGCATAGCGAGCACCAAATCCTACTAATAGACCCCCGACTACGATGACCAGAAATCCAGGGAGCGTAAATAATGCAGGCCAGTCATAAAACGGAGGCACCAGCGGCACTTCTCCAGGCTGGTAATTAAACCCCAATCCTTTGAGTTGCTCCACGGTCGCATCTGATACATGGGCTATATTTTGTCCTGCAGGAGTAAAATAATGGGCAGCTACATATCCGCCAAACATGGACCCCAGGGCGACCAATAGATTCCACCCCTGTGATTGCCAATCGAACTTAAAAAAATCAGCCATCTCATCTGCACCATCCGCGGCACACATCACTCTGAAGTTGGCCGAAATGCCAAATTCCTTGCCAAAAAGCAGCAAGATGAACATAATGCCCGCGATCATTGGTCCTCCAACCCACCAGGGCCAGGGCTGACTGACAAAATCTTTTATTTGAGTAAAAAAATCAATTACCATTGTCTGCAAAATTTTTCTAAAAATACAGATCTAAACGGATATACCAAGATGAAGATTTCAGGTAGTCTTTCCTTTAAATTTTAGCATAATCTAAATCGATCGAAGCTCTCATCCTCGCTACAATAGAAATGATAAACTGCTGTATCAGCATTCCATCTATCATGAGCTACATAAGTTAATGGAGTTAAAATAAATCCGATGCCAGGAAGTTGATCTTCTTTCGCAGGGTTTAAGAAAAATTAATCATAATACCTGCCTATATGATCGGCGATGGCTCTTCTCAGTTTGAGCACATCGATCTCCCCCATTTGCCGATGCACGATCTCACCGCTGGGAGATACTAGCAAGGTATAGGGCAGTGCTCCCTGCCATTGAGGATCTACTGCTTCTATCAAAGCATATTTGTCCTCACCATCATAGATTACATTTTTGTTGGAGGCAAATTTTTCTTTGAGGAAGGCAAGTGCTTTGTCATAGCTTTTAGGGGCATCCATAGATACACTGACAAATTCAAAATCTCTGCGTCTATACATATGATCGGATTCGACCAGGCTGGAGAATTCTGCTACGCAGGGTCCGCACCAGGTAGCCCAAACATTGATGAGTCGATATTTTTTATTGCCTTCATTTTTAACCAAAGCCTGGATGGCAGTTATATCTGCTTTTTGAAGGTTGACCGGTTCGGCTGCCCATTTTTGTACTTCTGATATTTTGTTAACTGATTTTTCAGCCCATTTGACACTACAGCCAAAGACTTTGGTCGTGGCAGGCATTACAGGTTTGTTCATCAGCATGGCATCGACTGCATCACGCAGATTGTGTACGGACTCTTTGCCTATATACTCATTGTCATCGATACGGCCCTGATATTGTAGTTTTCGGGATTTGTCAAATACAAAAACATGAGGAGTAGCGACCGCGCCATATTTATGCGAAGTCTCCTGGGTAGCTCCATCATATAGATAAGGGAAATTAAAACTTTTATCTTTTGACCGGATGATCATCTCCTCATAGCTATCATTGAGGTCGGTATAACCCATCTCATTGAAAAGAACTGATTTGTCCGAATTGGGGCTGATCGCTACCAGGCGGACATTTTTGGACTTATAATCATTGACAAATTTTATAACACGATCTTCATAGGCCTGGGCAGTGGGGCAGTGATTGCAGGTAAATAACACAACCAAAATATTTGCGGATGCAAAGCTTTTTAAAGAATACATTTTGCCATCAGTGCTCTTGAGATTAAAATCCGGAGCAGCGGCTCCTATCTCCAGGGTTTTAGGATCCTCAGCGGCTTTTATCATACTTGAAAAGCAAAAACTAAAAAACAATAAAATTGAAATTTTCCTGATCATAGGTTTGATGATTATTTTTTTTAAAGTGCTAAAGATACTAAGAAAGCAAAGTTTATGCAATCGATTGATTAAAATCGGTTTGCTTCCACTTTATATTGCACCCTACACTGGGATATTGACGATCAGGTACCGCTGTTCCTGACAGTACAGCATCTATCGCAGCCCTTAGATCCTGACCAGTGGGGAGAAGATCGTTTTTTGGCCTGGACCCATCTAATCTGCCCCGGTACACCAGGCTTGCTTCGCCATTGAATACATAAAAATCAGGTGTACAGGCAGCATCATAGGCTCTGGCGACTTCCTGACTTTCATCATACAAATAGACAAATGGGTAACCCAATGCCAGGGCATGAGATCGCATCTGGTCAGGGCCATCCGCAGGATACTTCACAGCATCATTAGCACTTATAGCTATAAAAGCGACTCCTTTAGGCAGATAATCATTGGCGATTCGGATGATCTCTGCATTGACATGTAGTACATAAGGACAATGATTGCAAATAAACATGATGACGGTGCATCGATCAGACTGTAATTCTTTTAATGAAATGCTTTTGCCTGAAATAGTATCCGGCAATCTAAAATCAGGTGCAGCAGTACCTAAGGCAAGCATCTTTGATTCTGTTTGTGACATAGGATGCAAAGATAGCCATTAGAACAGGTATCCGTCAAATGTGAATGATTTATCCTTCCTCTTATTGACCCTGACAAGAAATTGAAAATCAACTTCTTTTAACATCCGAAGGATAAAAAATTAAACGGATTATTTTGCAAGTTAAAGGCTGATTAGTAATTCCTAAAGTTAGAGACATCGCTAGCAGGGATTTCTAAACAACAAAACTCTTTGGCCGCAGGTAGACTTTAGGTACAACCAGATATAACATCAAAGTCGAAATCTATGACCAATCAGACTGCCCTGGTAGGCACCAGTGATCATGGTTCAGAATTTTGGGTAAAAACATCATGACAAACTATGAAGATATTGTCGAGTTTTGGCCCCACCATTCTATTTCATTGTACAAGATTCTGAAATTTTTTATTTTGAAACGCGAGGTTTACCAATGTTACCAATGTTATTATAGACATGGGATGATGGCGGAAAAATTGAAACTTTAGACAAGGTGCGTTGGTCAAAAATAGCAGATTCTCTTCTTCCGTTTTCGTACCAAACACATTCGACATCATGACCACTATGAGAATTCCCTCCGAATACATGCTGTCTAAGACAATACTTTTGTACTATCATGATAGGGCCACCACTTCGTTTCTGTACTCTATCTCCAGCTACAAATTTTCTAATAGTCATATCAATTAATAATTTTAGTTAAACCATTAAATCAGACTTTCGGGACTCTGCTGTGACCAGAACTTAATCATATATCTTCCGAAAAGCAATCGGATCCAGTAAAAACATTGACCCACAATGCCTACCTGAATTGCGGTCTGTTCGATTTGAGGCCTTTCGCAATCTGATCTTTGGGGAAATTCTTTATATTAAAATATCCATTTTCTAACCTTGGATTAAAAAATTGATAGTTCATGTCTATGGGAATATTTAAAAAAGGTAATTTAACTTTTATGAAGTCCTGATTCATTTCAAGGATTTCTATATCAATTGATTTTGTCTCCATTTCAATAAAGATTTTATATTAATTATTGAATTTCAAATGTTGCGAAAATCTATGGTTATAATATAGGTTAATTTAATTGACGATGTCGGAGCCTGGCTTGATTTGCCTTATTTAATCAATGCTGCCGCATCGAAATTAATCGATTCCATTATAAACAATACCCAATGTGAAAAAACTTACATCTCCTTACTGGTCAAACCCGGACAAAATTATTTTCATTGAGAAAATAGTTTTCGTCAGATTCCCTAGGAGGTTAGGGTTTAAAGCGGCTGGTCAAAAAGTCCAGCCGCTTTATCGCTTAGGCAATAGCAATCTGCTTAGGAGGAAGTGATTTGGCCTCTTCTTTTTTGGGAATGATTACCCTCAAAATTCCATTTTCGTAGCTTGCCTTTATTTTAGATTCATCTACTACGGTCTTAGGCAAATTGAAAGATCGACGAAAGGACTGATAGCTAAACTCCCTGCGTGTATATCGTTCGCCTTCTTTGAGTTCGTCCAAATTCTCTTTTTGAGAAGTAATCGTCAAAATTTCGTTGTTCAGTTCTACACAAAAATCTTTCTTGCTCATACCGGGTGCAGCCATCTGCACTGAAAATTCGTCATTGTTTTCGACAATATTGACAGTGGGCAAGGTAGTATTGGTGAAAGAATGGTTGCGGTTCTCCCAGTCGAATAAATCTCTCGTGAAAAAATCATCGAACAGTTGTGGTACTGTCGGAAAAAGTGAATTTCTTTTTAGCAGTGTCATAATTACCAGGTTTTAAAAGGTTATACAATTGATTTAAAAAAATAAATTATTAAACGATTAATACAAGGTTTTATAAAAGAGATTCATGCATGAATACATTCTAATCCATCAAAGTGAATGCCATTTGAATGAAACTGAAAAATTGTCAGTATTTGTTAATAATCTTTAACATTAAAGTGAAATTTTGACCAATCTAATATATTTAAGAATCTGTCATTTTGACTATCATAGGGTGCCCACTACAGGGTATAGAATTTTCTTTATAGTGTATACCTTAATGCCCACCAGAGAGCAGGAATAAATTTGTGGATCAATAAAAATTTAGAATTATTTTTTCGGACGGATCAATGCCTTTGCCAGAGCATAATTTAATACTTTTTTTCTGGTAGCCGGTATATCTATAGGTGTATTAGACAAGATGCAATAAAAGAAACCTTCCTCTGGAATGCTCACATAATCAGCAGTAAATCCCCCCTGCGAGCCGGTGTGCGCGTACATAGGATGCCCCTCAAAAGTGGAGATAAACCAACTCAATCCAAGCTGACTGGGTTTGTCACCTACCCAGGCATTGTGCGGATAAATAGTCCTGGCCATTAATTTAACCTCAGGACTCACGAACTCGACGCGCTCTATGGCTTTTTCATATTGAATCAATTCATTCACACTGCTCCATATACCGCCATTGCCCGCAGCATTAAAAGTTGGTTCCTCCCCATAATCCAGTTCTCGCCAGGAACCATCTACCTTCGGTACATAAGCATGAGTAACCCCGGAATCAGGCAATGCGCCATCAGTAATCGTGCTGGTCAGCATCCTGGCTGGCGTGAATATTTTTATTTTGATATAATCCTGCCATTTAAAATGAGTCACCTGCTGTATAATCAGGGCCAGGGCGTTAAAAGCGGGATTAGAGTAGGTATATTGAGAGCCGGGTGCAAAAAGTAAAGTATCATTTTGCAGTATGGGTGCCCAATTTTGAGCGTCATCGGCTGTGAGATAATATATGCTGTCTTGTTGGACAGGCCGGTTATCAGGCAGTCCCGAGGTATGAGTCAGCAAATGATAGATGCGCACCTGCCTCCCGATATCCGGGTTTTTAAAATCTGGAAAAAATTTAATCAGGCTGTCTGTCAGGCTTAGTTTTCCTTCGTCTGCCAGGTTGAGTATGGCATAGGCGACAAAAGTCTTAGTGATAGATCCCACATTAAACAGTGAGTGTTCGCCGATAGGCTTCATTGATTTAATGTCTTCTACACCTTGATAAGATTGTAATGCCAGGGAGTCCCAGGACATGATCTTCATGGCGAAACCAGGCGTTTTTGTACCGGCTGACGCAGGCATACCTTGTACCAAATCGTGCGCTCCGTTCGTTGTATTTTCAGTTTTACAAGCGATCAGGATGGAGCTGGCTAGAAATATAAGAGTGAGTTTGTGATGCATAGCTTGACAATATAGTTCGACTTGGGTTACCAAACAATATCGATTATCTTTATGGCCTCACGAATGTAAATAATTTAATTTATGAAGATAAGATTTTGCGGAGCTGCAAAGGAGGTGACAGGGTCATGTCATATGATCACGCTGGATGATGGATTTAAATTGCTGCTGGATTGTGGTATGTTCCAGGGTGAAAATAATGACGAACTCAATCGACAGTGGTTTTTTAAAGCGAATGAGATCGACGCAGTAGTGCTCTCTCATGCACATATCGACCACTGTGGCAGGATCCCCAAGCTGGCAAAAGACGGTTTTGAAGGCAATATATTTTGTACTCCTGCTACCAGGGACCTTGCAGCGATCATGCTGATGGACAGTGCCAAGATCCAGGAATCAGATGCTATGTACGAAAATAAAAAGCTCACGAAGAACCAAAACTATCGTGGCGAACTGGTACAACCGCTGTATACCATCAAGGATGCAGGCCGGGTCATGCGTCAGTTTGTAGGGTTTAATTATAATCGCTGGTTTAGGATTCATGACAATGTCGAAGTGCTTTTTAGGGATGCCGGTCATATCTTGGGGAGTGCCAATGTCACTTTAAGGGTCAGGGAAGGAAAGGGCATCACGATGCTGGGCTTTACGGCAGATATCGGACGACCGGCCAGACCTATATTGAGAGATCCGGAGCCAATGCTGCCTGTGGATTATCTGATCTGCGAATCTACTTATGGTGACCGATTGCATCATGATGCGCCAAGCGAAGACAATAGATTTCTGGATATCATACACGAGACCTGTGTGGTAAAAAAGGGTAAATTAATCATACCGGCATTCAGTGTAGGTCGTACCCAAGAGATCGTGTATCTGTTGGATCAGGCGTCTAATCGTAAACTGTTGCCTCCAATTCAAGTATATGTGGACAGCCCACTCGCGGTCAATGCCACCAACGTGTTCCAGATACATCCGGAATGTTTTGATGCTGAGTTGCACGAATATATGTTGTTTGATAAAAACCCATTTGGATTCAATGGCCTCAATTATGTAAAATCAGTCGAGGAATCCAAGTCATTAAATAACAATAACGAACCCTGCATCATCATCAGCAGCTCTGGTATGGCCAATGCCGGTCGGGTAAAACATCACCTGTCCAACAATATCGAAGATCCTAAAAACACTATTTTGATCGTTGGTTATTGTTCACCCAACACGCCCGGTGGCATGCTGAGAAATGGAATAGACAGAATCAAATTTTTTGGTGAAGAAAAAATGGTTCGCGCCAAAGTCGAGATCATGGATAGTTTTTCTGCTCATGGAGACCAGCTGGAGATGTATAATTTTATAAAAAATCAAATTCCATCTGCACAAAAGATCTATTTAGTCCACGGAGATGAAAAAGTGCTTCCCGAATGGAAACATTTTCTTTCTGAAAAAGGATTTTCTAATATCATCGTCCCTTCTCTTGGGCAAGAGTTGGATGTATAAAAACATCGCAGGATAAGGATGAATTTATCAAAATGTACACTTTTTGCCATCCTTACCTTATGTGCTTGTAGTACAGTAGATATACAGGTAGATAGCTCGGCCGCATCATGGTCTTTGCCCCTGGTATATGGTGAAATCAGGGTGGATGATCTGGTCAAAAAAGCTTCAGCTGCGTCTCAGTTATTTATACAACCTGATGGCAGTCTCTTACTCAGGTATACAGGAGATATATTGGAGAAAACTAAAAAGGAGATTTTTTCCCCGATCCCCGGAGGCATCCCCATCCCCTTGTTTGATACCTTGAACCTGGTGACCTTGCCCATAGTCAACAATTTTGTCATTAAGAAAGCGATATTGTCCAATACGAATTATTATGTGGCTTATTCGCACAGCAGGATGGAACCCGTGCAAGTAGAATTCTGGTTGCCGGAGATGCAATTGAACAATAAGCCATTGAACCTGGTGCTGGATATTCCATACATCGGCAGTGTGCCTGTGACAGGATCTTCCCCAAAAACATCATTGGAAGATATAGTCATGATGCCGGTCAATAACAAAATAGGTCTTCATTACCAGGCAAGGACACTTAATAATGTCCTTTTCAAATTGAACAGCCTGTTTTTTTATTATGATCAATTGGATTTTAAATATATTGAAGGGTATATCGGCCAAAATGTGTACGATCTCAAAAAAGATAGCCTGGAGATAGATTTGTATGATGGTTTTAGCCAAGGGGGTATATATATAGATGACCCTAAAGTAACCTTGACCGTATATAATTCTTTTGGTTTTCCGACCAAAGCACTGATCAATACTTTTTTGATGCAGACCGTGAGCGGCACCCTTATTGAATTTAAAAGCCCATTATTGGATCAGGGACTGTATTTTAATTATCCTAACAAAGGTGAAATCGGTCAAACGAAAGCCACCACTTATGTATTTACCAAAGACAATTCTAATATCAAAGAGGTGTTTAATGCCCAGGCGACCAGATTGATATATGACATTGATGCTTTGTCCAATCCACTGTTGACCAATGACTCTGCTTCGTTTATCCTGGATAGCAGCAAGTTTACCATCAATCTCACTGTAGAATTACCACTCGTAGGCCGGATCAGCAATTATCCTGCAATACAAACTTTTGATGCTAACCTGGACCAATTGAAAAATTTTAAAGAGGGCTCTTTGCTGATAGAGACAGACAATGCAATTCCCATGTCAGCCAATGCACAGATCTATTTGCTCAATGACGCAAGCCAAACCTTAGATTCGCTTTTTAGTAAATCGCAACTTCTGTTTCAATCAGCCGCCACCGATGTCAACGGTGTGTCTTCAAAATCGACACTTTATAATGTGGTCGTGCCGGTACCTTCCAATAAAGTGGTCGCATGGTCTCAGGCAAAAAAAATAAAAGTAGTGGCCTATTTTGACACTCCTGCAGATAAGAATACGGTCAAAATAAATGATCGTGATCGACTCAGGATTAAAATAGGAATTGCCGGAAAATTTAAATGATGAGGTACATGGCTAAATCGATCATTTGCATATTGTTTTTTTGTGGGTATGCCCTACTGCCAGCGCAGGACCCCGGGCCTCTCTTTATGGCTAAGGATCAAATGTACCAGGACAGAAATCCCGCCATGCCTTACCCTAAGAAAAACATCATAGGCCTTCCTGAAATGCGTGGACAGATATACAGTGAGACCGGTACCTTGAATGATTGGAACAGAAAAAATCCTGACGGTACACAATCCATCTATCTACAGGATATCTGGAAGAGCCTGGAGCGAAAGGATTATACGACCGAGGCAGGGTTTTCGATTAAATCATTTTCTTTTGGCAAAAAGTATGATCGATGGCAGTTCAACCTGAGTCATCGTATCCGTGGAGATGTAGACTTTACCTACAATAAGGACCTGGTCGGTTTGGTCGCTTATGGCAATTATGGCTTACTGAATGTAGAGCCCCTTGCTATGACACAAGCTCTCGACCTACGACCCCGGCTCAGTACATCATTGTATCAGTCTTTGGGTATAGAGGCAGCTTATTTTATCAACGATCAGTGGAGCCTGGGTATCGGTGCTGATTATTTGGCTGGTTGGTATGAGGTCGACGCGAAGGTGAGAAAGTTTGATTTGGATATACATGATCCACTGACTATAAGTGCCAAAGAGGATTGGACCCTTCGGTCTGCAGATCTGATTCAATCGGTTTCGATCGATAGTTTTAATGTAAAATACGATGGTCAGGCACTAGGCAAACATCCCGGTGCAGCGTTTGCAGTGGGTCTTTTTCACCATACTTCGCAATGGCAGTTTGGATTGCAAGTCAGAGATCTGGGTTGGATATCCTGGGAAGGCAAAGCCTACTCAAGAAAAGCAGAGACGAATTATTCCGGATTGCAAGTCAACGATTTTTTGAATGTAGATGGTGGGATTTTTGATCATATAAAAGACACTCTTCGAACATTGACCAATGTCGACGAATCAAACATAAAGTACAGGACGAGTCTGCAATCAAGAATCATCCTCGATGCACAATATCATTTGTCTGATAGATGGTCTGGTGGTGGTGCTATCTATATGGTCAATAATGCACCTGCAACTTATTGGAGGGTCATGGCGGGTACCGTATACAGACCATCACAGGTCTTTGAGTTTGGCGGAGATATTTCACTGGACTCCTATCATAAAATCAACCTTGGCTTGTTTGGGGCATTAAGATTGTCGATATTCAATATATATATGAGTATGGAGCATTTGCCCGGCTTTTTTAACCCCAATGGCACGAGTCGGCTCGGAGGAAGTATGGGGATCAACTTGATGTGGGGAGAATAAGCTACAACTTTTGGGTACTTTCAGAACTGAATTTATCTAAGCTTAAAATCGTTTGCAAAATATCCCGGCCTTACTGAAGCTGCTTTAGCGTCCCATTTTTTATTGACGACCATCAAATTTTGAGGAGCAAATAAAAATATGGCGGGCTGCTCGTCATAAATTATTTTCTGAAACTGTTTGTACAGATTAGTCCTTTCATCGCCTGGCTCACTGTGCCGAATCAAGTCGATGATGCTATCACTGACGGCACCACCAAATCCAGTATAGTTTTGACCATCTTCTACATAACTCTTCGTGCTCCATGATGGATATGGATCATCCGGTCCCGGGTACTGACTATCAGCCAATGCAGCTAATTCAAAATCGTGATGTTGCATATCTTCCAGCATCAAATGAATTGGCTTGGATATGATTTCAATGGCGATACCTGCTTTGCGTGCTTGCTCCTGCATATGAATAGCTACTTGTTGGCCTAATCCTCCCGGTGTAGCCACAAAACGAAGCTTTAAGTCCAATCTTTTATTTAACCATTTTTTGTCCAGAATGCCATTGTGATCGCTGTCGATCCATCCAGCGGCAGCTAAAAGACTTTGAGCTCGATTAATATCGAATGGGATGGGCTGCAAGGATGTATCATAATAAGATTTTGAAGGTTGGAAAGGTGCTGTGATCCTGTCTGCATAACCTTTAAACAGGTTTTGTTTCAGCTGATCAAGATCTAATAATTGGGCCAGAGCACGACGCGTATTTTTATCTTCCAGGATGGGATTTTTATTATTGATAGAAATATAAACATATCGATTGGATGGCCCGGTGATAAAATTAATTTTAGTAGATAGCAAGCTGTCGTTTTTCATATTCTCAAACATGGCTGGGCTAATATCAGTAGCTATGACATCGAGCAGTCCATCCTTGAGTGCAGTGACTGCATTGGCTTCTTCTGGTATGATGTAGTATATGATCTCGTCAGGATAAGCAGCAAAATTGACAGCAGAGTCACTCAGTCGATGGCCCCACCAATTAGTTTTCTTTTTTAACCTTAAGTATTGGTTAGAGACCCATTGATCTATTTTGTAAGGACCTGCTCCGGCAGCTCCTTCACGGCCGAAATAAGGATCAGCAAATTGATCAGCAAATTTCTGCGCAATTGCTCTGTACTCTGAGGTACTGTCTGCTATATTTAAATATTTTAAAGTATTCCAGTCTACCTTTCTCAACAATTGTGTAGAATCAAATACAGACTCCTGGAGTATGAAATTATTGGTGAACGATTGTTCGTCCAGAAAATAATTATCATCCGTCCAGAATGTAAACACCTTTGGGTTGTCGCTCAAGGATATACTATCTATCGGCTCTATGACACTTCTTTTGCTATCTGATTTGACAAATGGATCGAGTGTAGCCTTTAAAGTAAAGAGTACATCTTGGGCTGTAATAGGGCTACCATCATCCCATACAGCTTCTTGTCTAATCGTGATCCGGTATCCGGTCATTCCGCCCTCATGTAGGGTCTCTGCCAATTGAGCAGCCAAAATCGGAACATACTCTTGCGTGTAAGGGTCATAATCCATTAATGGTAAGTGCAATAAATTTTGAATGTTGGCAGCAATGGAAGTTACTGACAATACGGGATTTAACTGATCTGGTTCTCTCGAAATTCTAACCGAAAGTGAACCGGGTACTGACTCAGTAGGTTTGCAATTAAAACCCACACTGATAATCATGATGACCAGGATCTGGGACTTGAAAAATAAACGCATCAGGTAGATAAGAAATGGTATTTGGGATTAGTAAGTTATGGTTTCTCAACTACTTTTTCAAATTATGAAAAAGAAATCTCTACGGAGGACGCATTGAACTATATTTAGAAATAACATTCATTTTACTACTCGCACAAAAATTGTAATGTCATTCTGTGACTCGTAAAAGAATGCTCAGGTAGCCAAATAAAATATTGAAAACTTTAAAAAGTAATAATTTATGAAATAATTTCTTTGGAAAATTAAAATCCCGGGATTTATAAGGCCCCGGGATAAATTTAAATTTTACATTTTAAACATCAGCAGATTTCAGGTACTGCTGTTTATTTTAATTATTTGCTCCAGGGTGGAGTGACTCCTACTGATCGGGCATAGGCTATCAACTGACCTTTATGTTCGCCGGTGTGATCCACCAGTAAAAACATCACTGCTTGTTTGGACATTTCAGCCCAGGGAAATTTGACCATTTCGCCAAGCTGAGCATCTTTTACTGAAAGAAGATTATCATTAACAAATTTGAAGGAGGCATGCACTGCATCAAGGATTTTGTCTTTGCCTTCCATTTTTTCCATGTTCATCATATCAATGTTCGCAGGTGGCTTAATACCCAAATTCATCAATATAAAGTAATTACTGGCAGCGGTATGCATCAGGACTTCGCCTACGGTACGTACACCTTCGGCCGGTTTCCAATTGAATTTTTCAGCAGGAATAGCCATACCAAGCCCAGTGATCGCTTCTTCATTGTGAGAGAGAAAAGAGATCGATTCTTTTTGTACAGATTGATCAGTACTTTGAGACCAAAGACCAAAACCTGCAAAGCAAAGGATGAATAATAATAAATGTTTCATAAACTAAATTAATTAAAGTGAAAAGTAAAGTTAATCGTGTTAAAATTAAACGTATGTAAAATTTTATTATTAAATCTCCTCAGCAGCTTCTTCCAGGGCTTTTTGTTCGTATGATTTGAGACCAAAGCGAGACTTTGTTTGCGACACAATGACCATCAATGCAGGTCAAGGGCCCCCAGAAAGCCACATTGTCTCCTCCAAGAAAAATATTGGGTTTCCACTCCGTAAATAGTGAGACAAAATCAATGTTAAATCCTATAGCCAATGGAATCAAGCCAAATACAGTAGCCATAGCCGTTAATATGACCGGGGTCATACGGGTGCGACCTGCTTCGATGGTTGCCTCCCTGATATTGTAGCCTTGCTTCATCATCATATCCGCAAATTCTACCAATAATATACCATTCCTAACTACCACGCCCGCCAAAGCGACTACGCCTATTCCGGTCATGATGATCGAAAACTCCATACGGATCATCGTAAATCCAAGCAATACCCCAATGATGCTGAATACGATTTCTATCAGGATCACCATTGGTTTGCTGAAGGAGTTAAACTGAGTTACTAAAATTAAAAAGATCAAACCAAGAGATATTAATAAGGATCGTCCCAAAAACCCCATGGCCTCAGCCTGGTCTTCTTGCTCACCTGCAAAACCAATCGTCACACCGGGTGCGCCCTGAAACTTAGCAGTAGCTGCCTGTACATTGGCCAGTACTTCATTAGGATTAAATCCATTGAGTACATTAGAAGATATCGTGACGATCCGCTTGAGGTTTTTTCTTTTAATAGACCCTACCGTATTGCCATATTCCATTTTAGTCAATGAAGCCATTGGTACCTGGCGCGGAGGTTGATATTGTTTCTTTGATCTTCCTGAAAGCGAAGCATGATGGGGTGTTGATCTTCACCATCCCGGAGTTTAGATATTTCTTTACCAAAGACAGCATTCCTTAGATCAGAACCGATTTGGGCTGTAGAGATGCCTTCCCGGTTAGCGCGCTGACGATCTACGGTGATTTTTAATTGAGGGTTGGTGATCGATATATCAGATTTTAATTCTTCGACTCCACCTATCTGCAGTTCATCCAAATACTGTTTTAATAATTTTGCTGTAGAAGTGAGTTCATCAAAGTCATCCCCGGAGATTTCAATACTAATGGGTTTGCCAGCCGGTGGACCATTGTTTTCTTTTTCTACAATGATTTCGGCACCAGGAATATCTTGCACCACCTCTCTAATTTTGGACAAATAGTCTGCGGATGATTGACCATGCCGTTTTTCAAACTCCACAAAGGCTACAGTGACTTTGCCCAGATGCGGGCTTGTTTGCTGCTCAAAATTGGAAGGATCGCCCGCTCCAATAGCTACGTTGGAGATGACCGACTCTACAATAGGATTGTTTTCTCCGACTACTCCAATGATTCGATCTTCTACCATCGAAGTGATTTTATTGGTATATGCCTGCGAAGTACCTACCGGTAAAGCAATGTAAGTATAGACAAAATTGGGATCGGACTCAGGAAACAAACGGACTCCTGGAATGAATTTTGCAGTAATCACAATACTGGCAATCAATAAAAATATCGTAAACAACAGCAAAGCTATCGGCCTATAACCTTTCAATACGGTCCTCAACATGGAGGCATATCCATTTTGCACCCTTGGCCACACGTTGTTTTGAAAAGCACGAATAATGCCTCCCAGTACAAATTTGTTGAGCAAATAAAATAAGAACACGCAAAAAGTGAGGTTTCGCAAAAACATATTATGCCCCAGGTGGGACAACAGCATGATCACTCCAAACACTACCAGCGTTATGATAAATCCTTTATTGAATATTTTCTCTTTGTGATCAGGATCATGTGGTTTCATAAAATCCACTGCAAACACAGGATTAATGATGTATGCCACAAATAATGATGCCAATAAAGTTGTAATCAGGGTGATCGGCAAGCCGAACATAAAGTTACCTATCAACCCTGGCCAGAAAGCCAATGGTATAAACGGAGCCAGGGAAGTGAGCGTCCCGGATAGCACAGGCAAAAAGACTTCACCTGCAGCTAATTTGGCTGCTTTTTTAATCGGCACTTTGCCATTGTCAAATATCCTATGCGTATTTTCGATGACCACGATGGCATCGTCGACTACGATCCCAAGGGCCAGAAGAAAGCCAAACAACACGATCACATTTAAAGTAAAACCATAAGTCGGCATGATCAAAAATGCCACGAACATAGAGAGTGGGACCGACAATGCTACAAACAATGCATTGGTAGTGCCCATAAAAAACATCAATATAAAGGTCACCAGTATAAAACCGATGATGATGGTATTGATCAGCTCTTTTAGTCCTGATCTGGTCTTGATACTCAAGTCACCCGTGATATTTACATTGAGATCAGCCGGGAATGCATTTGCCTTCATATCCTCACAGATGGCTTTGATTTTGTCAGAAGTGGCTATGAGGTTTTCGCCGCTACGTTTGATGATATTGAGTGTGAGTACATTTTTTTTATTGAGCCTGGCATAACTTTCCTGTTCCTTAAATGTATCGCTCACTTCAGCAATATCTTTTAAATAAGTGATGGCACCGGTACCGCCCCGTATTACAATGTCTCCTAACTTCCTCGCATCCCGATATTCCCCCACCACACTGATAGCTCGTTTGACATTGCCCATATCGATCTGACCTCCGGAGATCGTCATGTTCTCCATAGCGACAGCGCTTTCAATGTCTCGCATAGTGATTTTGGCAGCGGTCATTTTATACATATCCACATTGATCTGGATTTCGCGTGTGAGCGCCCCTACCAGGTCCGCACGGGTGATTTCCTTCAGACTTTCTACTCTGTCCTTAATATCATCCGCATAATTTTTAAGCCGGTCCAGATCATAATCTCCTGAGACATGGATATTCATGATCGGGATGCTGGATACATCGATGTCTATGACTGAGGGATCTTGTGGCAGATCACTTGGCAAGTCTGCCCGTGCCCTATCCACGGCATCCTTTACTTTCAGTTTTGCTTCTGCCACATCTACATCAGTGCCAAATTCAGCAACCACCAGGCAAAAATCCTGTAAGGAGCTACTTCTTACTTTTTTGATTCCGGAGATCCCTTTGAGCTGTTTCTCGATTGGCTTGGCTACGAGATTTTCCATATCAGCAGGAGAGGTACCCGGATAAATGGTATTGACAAGTATTTGTGGAAATGCGACTTCCGGAAATTGTTCTTTGGGTAGTCGGATATAAGAAAAAATACCAGCAATGGTAATGATAATGGTCAGAATGTAAATACTGGTTTTATTATCTATGGCCCAACTGCTGGGTTTGAATTCTTTGATAATATCTTTCATGGATTAAAAGGATTGGTCCAGAGGTAGCTCCGGGAGATGAATGGAATGGAGTGAGTGGTCAGATCAATTTTCAATTAGGTTGTAATCTTAATTTTTCACCAGCTACCAGGTCTTGATACCCGAGCGTAATCACCTGCTGATTGGGATTGATGCCAGACTTTATTTCTACCTGATCATTATAATATCTACCTATACTAACAGGTTGTTTCCCTGAAATCCATCCTTCTGTAGTGGAATCTGCTACCATTACAAAGTCGCCTTCGTGGTCTTTTTGCAATAAATTGATCGGAAGTATAAATGCCTTGTCATTGCTGTAATCCAGGATTTTGATGATGGAGATCATATTGGGCAAAACTCCGTTCATGTTAGCAGGTAGTGCTGCTTCAGCTTTAAACGTACGATTGACCTGGTTGATGATTGGGCTTACATAAGTGATTCGAGAATCAAATTCTTTCTGAATATCTGGAAAATAAATTTTGATCGCATTGCCGGGTTTGATCCTGCCGGCATAGGATTCGGGCACCTCAGCGGTAATTTTAAGTTTCGAAAAATTCACCAGACGGGCTATCGGTATACCTGGTGAAATCATCTGTCCGGGTTTGATCATGACTTCATCGATGACACCTGAGATCGGTGCTGTGACTTTTGACATTTGCCATTGCTCTTTGGTGGTAGCTATTCTTTTCTCTATAGATTCTTTATTGTTTTTGGCACCAAGGTATTGGACCTCTGTGCCTAATTTTTGATCCCAAAGAGCTTTTTGTTTATCGTACAGGTTAGTGGCAAAGGCTAGTTGTGTTTCAAGTTCTGCCAGACCTTGTTGGATCAGGGCATCGTCCAGATGAACCAGGGTCTGCCCACGAGTGACACGATCACCTGTTTTGATCAAAATCTGGGTGGCAGTACCAGCCATTTTTGAATTGACAAAAAGATCCTGGTCAGCTGTCACTGCTCCCTGGAGGTCTATATAATTTTTAAAAGTGGATTGTGGAAACGTAGTGACCCCAACGAGTTTGGTTCGCACTGTTTTGCCCGCCGGATTTAACTCGGCTTCAAGAGCATTTGCTTCTTTTTCAAGTGTGGCTATCTGAGTTTTGAGCGTGGTTAATTTTGCTTGCTTGTCCATGGAGGGATCAGCAGCATCTTTTGATTTACAACTTACCATATAGATAATTGATATGGCTAAAACAAGGAGAGAGAATATATTTTTCATGTTGATGGATTTCGTAGATAAAAAAATAGGTTTATGTTTATTCAGCAAGTTTATTTACCAAGCGCTTTGTCCAGGTCAGTTTTGGCGACCAACAGAGCGTATAATGCATTGACATAATTGCCCTGTGCCTGGGATAATGCTGATTCAGCCTGACTGATTTCCAAGCTGGATCCTACACCGCCTTTAAATTTTGCCTGTGCCTGGTCATAGATTTTTTTAGCCAGGTCCATATTGTTTTTGTTGCTTTCGACTGTTTTTTTTGCGTTGGCAAACTGGATTCTGGCATTGCTGACTTCCAGGGTCATGGCTCTTTCAAATTCAGTCATTTGCAGATTGAGCTTGTCCTTTTCGATGGTGGCCCTCTGATACTGTGCTTTTCGGGCAAAACCATCAAATATGGGGACATTCAGTTTAAAACCAGCGATGGCCGTTGGAAACCAAAATGAGTTTTTACTAAACAAATTATTGGTCTGCGTACCATATGAAGCATTGGCGAATCCCGATAGATTTGGATAAGCACCCAATTTGATGCTTTTCAACTTGATATCATTAAGTTCCTGTGCCATCTGTATGCTCCGATACTCAGGCCTTTGATCTGCTTTGAAGGCATCAGCGAGGTTAACATTTTCTACCTGTAGCTTTAAGATGAGATCGTCGATGTTCTCAGTGAGCTGTATGGTGTTTTGAAGTGGATAGCCCATTTGCATTTTCAATACATTATAGGTCACCTCCTGCATTTGTCCCATATTATCAGATTGTGTCTGCAAGGTGCTCAGGGAAAGGTCTAATCTATCTACATCGATTTGTTCTATGAATCCCTGATCATAGACAGCCCTGGTATCTCCTGTGATCCTGGTCAGCGTACGGATGTTTTCATCTAAGATAGACTTGCCTTTGAGCGCGATTAGAGCACCGAGATAGGCTTTGGTGACTGTCTCCCGGATGGTGATGTCCGTAACAGAATTTTGCCTTGTGATCAGTTCTTTATATAGTTTCGTCGCTTTTAGTCCAAGTAGAAAAGCAGGATCATATAATATAGTATTCAGTCCGGCACCAAATGAAAAGGAATTAGCTTGTCCAAACTTTGCAGGAAATCCGCCTGATCCTGGAGGGTCTTTTTGATTTTGGGTGATCAGGTTATAGTTGACCAATCTATCATCTACTACCGGGCTTAAGAAGTCCGGAATGACGGTAGATGGTATCGCGAAATAGTGAGAATAATCTACTGAGCCACTGACTTTAGGATATCCTATGGATTTGTACTCTATGAGTTGAGCATCAGCATCGACTAGATTGAGTTGATTGAGTTTGATTTGGCTGCTATTTTTTAAAGCATATTGTACGGATTCTTCCAGGGAAAACGCAGATTGTGCATGAGTCCATGAGCTCGCTAAAGCCAATAGAAAGCAGCTGAATGAAGACACTGTTTTGTATAGTTTCATATGGTCGTATTGTCGAGTTTGTTGAAGTGTTTGAGGCAAAGCTCCCAACCTTCAGGAGTGGTTATCCCCTTAAGATGGTAGAGTATAGTTTCTTTGAATATTTTTTCTATCGTAAATATATTGGAAGGAAACAGGTCCTGATCTACAATAGAACTACTCAGGGTGACATAGTGCCTCGCTATCACATCGATGGGTAAGTCGGTGCGATAATAACCTTGTTCGATACCACTCTTTAGATTTTGTTGAATGACACTGAGGATGTGTTCGTTATTGAGTTTTTCCAGCTTTTTCCAGGTATCCCAATAGTATTTTTTCATCTCAAAAACAATATTGGGAGAGACTAATTTGAGCATTTGTATTACATATCGCGCAATCAGGATCATTTCTTCGACTGCATTTTCAGACTGAGCTTTGATCTGGCTAATGGCTTTTTTTTCCTCCTTGATATGGAGTAAAGTCATCTGTTCTATTAGCATAGCTTTGCTTGGAATCTGCTCGTACAAGGTCTTTTTAGAAATACCCATGCCTTTGGCCAGATCGTCCATAGTGACGGACTTTATCCCACATCGTATGAAGAGGCTTTTGGCCCTTAATATAATCTCTGAAGACAGGTTCATAAAAAAATCGCGGGGGCAAAAGTAAACTTTTATTCCGTTGGAAACTATTGAAGTTTAAAAAGTTTCCAAAGATTCGACGAAGGTGGATTTTATCCGGATAAATATCAATAGAAACAGGCTGGAATTATAGGTATTGGCATTAACTTGTTGAAATCTATGGCAGATCATCCAGCGCTGATGCATTTCCAATCGATTGAGTAAGAAATACCGAGATTAATTCTATTGATTTTATTGCCGGATTTCTACTGCATATTAGATTGATTGGTATACATTTGCATCCAAAAATACATTTTAATGAAAAAATTAGCTTTTCTTGCCACTCTTTTAATACTTGGACTTTCATTTACTTCCTGTGAGGGTAAAAAAGGTGATGATTCGTCCGATAAAGCTGCTGCAACAGCACCAGCAGCTCCTGCAGCTAATGATGCAGTCGCGTCTGCTGAGGCTCCAATCAATCTGGAAGGCAAAAAAACCTTTGAAACCTATTGTATCCTATGTCATGGAGCGGATGGCAAGCTGGGACTCAACGGATCTAAGGATCTATCCATCTCGACCATTACACTGGAAGAGCGCATCACGCAAGTGACTAATGGCAAAGGACTTATGACTCCATTCAAAGAGATTTTGACTGAAGCGGAGATCAAAGCGGTTGCTGAATATACCTTGTCCTTAAAAAAATAACATGGCTGGTGAAACCTATCATGTCATAGGTTTACTGTCAGGGTCTTCTCTGGATGGTGCAGATATTGCCTTGCTAAGATTTGAGGTAGACAGACATGATCCGAAGTTACTTTTAGATTGGAGCATAGTCGATGCAGTGACCGTACCATATGATGGATCCTGGTCTCAGCGACTAAAAAATCTTCCTACTGGATCGGCCAGAGAATTGGTAATAGCAGATACCTCTCTGGGACATTATTACGGGGATTTGATCAATACTTTTGTCAAAGAGATTGCTCCTTCCCAAAAAATAGATTTGATTGCATCACATGGACATACCATTTTCCATTTTCCGGATCTAAAGACTACTACTCAAATCGGTGACGGAGCTGCCATATTGAGTAAGACAGGTATAGATACTGTCACTCAATTGCGCAGTGTAGATGTGGCATTTGGAGGACAAGGTGCGCCGCTTGCTCCATTAGGCGATCAGTTTCTATTCCCGGGGTATACGTATTACTTGAATCTTGGAGGCATCGCCAATATCACTACCCATATTGAAAAAGAAATCATTGCTTTCGATATCTGTACTTGCAATCAGATCTTTAATGGTCTGGCTGCTTTGGTTGGAAAGGCGTATGACCACAATGGTGAAATGGCATCCAGGGGTCAAGTCAATCAGAGTTTATTGACTTTATTGCAATCGGATGAATATCATGCACTGCCCTATCCTAAATCTTTGGATAATACCTGGTCGCAGACTCATCAGGTGATTCCTGCTATCGAGTTTGAGGATTCTATAGAAAATAAATTGTGCACCGGCGTAGAATTCGTGGCAATAGAACTCTCCAAAGCATGCTCTCTATTAAAAGCTCGTCAGCCTCCAAAGTCTCGCAGTATTTATGTGACCGGAGGTGGCGCTTTGAATCAATATTTGATCTCCAGGATGAAATATCATTGTGCAGATCTAGAGTTTGTGCTGCCTTCTAAACAGCTCATAGAATATAAAGAGGTGAGTTTTATTGCCTTGGCAGGGCTCTGGAGAATACTGGGTATGCCCAACCTTTATGCCTCTGTGACCGGCGCCCCGATAGATACTGTCAATGGGGCCATGTACTCCAATCATCCTCAGACTTATCCCTAATGAGTCTCAACATATTTGTCACCGGAGGCACCGGTTTCGTCGGCTACTACATCGTCAGGAGACTACTGAGTGCCGGACATCAAATCACCGTATTGGCAAGAAAAGAAAATATTAAAGCCAGGGAATTACAAACGATCGATCCGGGTGTACGAGTGGTCTATGGAGATATCTCAGACTTTGATCTTTTGACAGAGATCTGCCTGGGTCAGGATGTCATCGTTCATGCAGCAGCTATAGTTTCATTTGACCCCTCTATCAAAAAACATATTTTGCAGACCAATGTGGACGGGACCATCCATCTGGTTAATGCCGCCCTGGCCGCTTCAGTCAAAAAATTTATTTACATCAGCTCTATATCCACCTTAAGTCATTCTATAGACGATCATCATTATAAGGAGACCATACCGTGGAATCCCAAAATAAACCACTCGGTGTATGCACTCTCCAAACATGCTGCTGAGATGGAAGTTTGGCGGGGATCTGCCGAAGGTCTGGAAGTAGGCATCTTAAACCCATCAGTGGTGTTGGGTAGATGGGATTCAACACATCACTCCATGCAGCTGTTTGAAAAAATGAAAAAAAGTATTGCCTTCTACCCTTCCGGGAGTACTGGTTGGGTGGATGTACGTGATGTGGCTGAGTCAGTTCATTTGTATTTGGAAAAATGCCTGGTGAACGAGCAGATCATCATCAATGGACACAATGTATCTTATAGGGAGGTGATGAATAAGATAGCAAAAGCTTTTGGGAAAAAGTCGCCGAGGTATGCACTTTCCAAAAGGGTAGCCTCCGTGATGGGTGGCTTCTATACCTTGTTTAATAGATGGCCAGGAAATAAAGGATGGTTAAGCTCCGGCATCATTAATTCTTTATATACTCCGCATTTCTTTGACCATTCAAAATCCGATAAGCTCCTGGGGATTCAGTATCATGAGTTAGATGAAACCATTGACTGGGTCATT
>OBID01000061.1_pt1 | contig 47067 bp, 48 predicted proteins | sample 1519781 | NCBI WGS metagenome assembly OBID01 (sample SAMEA3991478, study PRJEB22521) | metagenome | biome: anthropogenic terrestrial biome; feature: sewage plant; material: sludge | place: Sweden | collected 2012-09-26 | reverse complement strand
GCATTTTTTCCACCACCGGGCGGCGAAACAGTTTGAGCGAGCAACCGGTGTCGTGTACCCGGTCGCCGGTGACCGCGCTGCGGACGGTGTTGGCAATACGGGAGGAAATCTTGCGTGTCAGGTTGTCATGTCGGTCTTTGCGCCAGCCGCAGACGAGGTCGAAGGTCTTGATGTGCGGAAGCAGCGTGGCGATATCCGCCGGATCGTTTTGCAGGTCGCCGTCGATGGTCAAGACCAGTTCCCCTGTCGACTGCTTGAATCCCGCATCGAAAGCCGCCGATTGCCCGTAGTTCCGGTCGAAGTGAAAGACCTTCACCGTGGGGTATCGGGTGGCCAGATCATCGAGCACGTCTGAACTGCCGTCCGAACTACCATCGTCGATGAAGATCAATTCGAACGGGGCCGAACGCGACTCTTCCCGGCCGCCCAGGACCGTCACAAGTTGCTCAGTCAGTGGCACCAGATTGTCGCGCTCATCCTTGATGGGGATGACTACGGAAGCCCATGGGCGGGTCACTACAGTCATGGAGCGGGAACAGTTCCTTCACGCAGCGGTTTATCGGTGTGTACGGCGCACATTCTACAAAACGCATGGAGGGGCGGTCAAACGGTTCCGTCCAGGGTTCCGTCTCAAGATGTGTGGCCGCGCTCACGAATCGAGCGAAATCCGACGATCAACAAAGGCAGAGAAGTTCGGATCGTTGGAGAGAAAGATGACCGACCAGGGCTCGTCCTTGGCGCAGAGACGGCGAAGCAGCACCTCTCGCGTGGCGGGCAGCATGTTGTGGAGCGTGCCGTCGAAGATCAGTAGTTGCGGCCGTATCACAATCGCGCGGGCCATGAGAAGCCGTAGGATCTGACTCATGGAGAGGTTGGTGTCCAGGCTGGACACGCGCGTGTTCAATCCCTGCGGCAACGCATCGATCTCGTGATCCAGTTCCACGAACCGGAGCGCCCATTGGAGGTCTTGATAGTCGATCGTGGGTCGGCCAAGTGTGATGTTGTCTTCGAGCGTGCCGTCCAGCAGCGTGGGATGGGAGTCGAGGACAAGGCCGCGAACCCGGCTGATCGAATCGCGTTTCACTTCTATTAGATTCATATCGTTGTACCGGACGAACCCGGATGCCGGCGGGTGTAGTCCGGCCAGGACCTTGGCAAGAGCGGTCTTCGCGTTGTTCGTGCTGCAGAGGACCGCCACCTTCTCGCCGGGGGCGACATCGAGGGACACGTTCTCAAAGATCGGAGTGCCATCCGGACCGGTATAGGTCAGGTTTCGGCACGTCAGGTGGATGCCGGCCGCTCCGAACTGTGCCGCCGGCACGTCTTCCTTCGCGCCGTCCTCTTCTGTGGGCAGGGAGAACACCGCGGCCATCTCCCGGCAGGACACGAAGGTGAAAAACATCGCGACCATACGTCGAGCCAAGGTATCCATGTTGATCAGCAGGTTGCCGACCAACACCTCGGCGGCGGCGAATTGCCCCACGGTAAGTTGTCCGTCCGCCACCAGGAGTCCGGCGGTGATGAGCAGCCCGCTGTGGCCGGCGACTTGCCAGAGCGCTGCGGCTTTGTATTGCCTCCCGGTGAGTGTGTCGGACCGGCGCTGTCGAATTCTGGCATACATGCGGGTCAGTGTATCGGTTCGTTCAAGGAGATAGGGGCTGTCGCCGGCGGCTCGCAGATGGGGAAGATTGTGCGCGATGTTTTGAATCCACCCGAAAATATCGTAGTGGAGCCGGGACATCTCCAGAGTGATGAAGAAGCCGCCGCGCCCGAAGAGGGTCAGTAATCCCACAAAGCCTAGAATCAGTACGAGAATGTAGAGAACGAAGAAGGGGTGAAACAGGATCAGCATGGTCACGCCGATGGTACCGACCACGGCGACGTTAAACAGATCCGCCACCATGGCTACCAATGCGCGTGTCAGCAGGTCGGCCTCCATGAACCGGTAGGCCTGCGGCGTGGCGAACGTATCGTCGCGGAGGCGGGGCAGGAGACGTGTGAACCCGATCGCGATGCGCGTGTAGATCCGCTGTTGGAATGTCTCCACTGCGCGCGCCTGCAGCACACGGAATGCCGCGACGCCGGTCAGCGAACTGGCGACGAACAGGGCCAGTGTAAAGATCATGCGGGGTTCCATCGCAAAGGAGAACGTGCTGACGAGCTCCTGGACGGCAATGGGGACACAGAGGAGGAAGAAGCCGATGGCAACTGCATACGAGGCGATGATGCCCAGGATCGATCGCTCCAGCTTCAGCAGCATGCCCAGGTGGGCGAAAATATCGCGAAGGATCTCGGTCAGCTGATACTGGGGATAGGTCGGGGTTGTTGTGGGGCGCTGGTTCACAGAAACTCCTACCGCGTTGGGCGCTGGTAGGAGTTATCAGCCGAATGCGAGGATCGCGACCGGCGGTTCTCGGTGAACTCCATCACCGGGTGGACTGGCTATAACTGCGCAAAGTCTAGACTGAGTTCCCACATTTCGTCAACACAGTGCTCCTCTATTGGGGCTGAGGTCCGTTAGCCTTGCTGAATCTAGCACGCTGCGAACAAATCGATTTTGGCATAACACGCCGGGATCAGCTTATGCGGGGCGTTGATCATCAGAGTGTATGCCGGATGCGCAAAAAGTTCGTCCAGCAAGGCCGCAGCCAGCGAAGGGGCGTAGGCGTACCCTTGTGGTACGTTGAGCCGCTGAGGTTCACGACGCGCTGAATAAAGCGCGTCACGTTTGTGAACGCCGCCGAGTTGGTGAGGCGGCAGTGTCTTGCGAGAACGCCGCTGGCGGAGTTTTTCCGCATCCGGTTAGCGGAGGAAGAGGGACTTGAAGATCAGGGCCGTGCCGGACAAAAAGAGAAATGCGGCGAAGGTGGTGCGGTATCGTTCGGTGCTCATCTTGCTATAGAGCAGCAGTTCGGTAGCCAGAAACATGCTCACGCCCACTGCCATGTAAAGTGCGGTGTCGGAGGTGGCAATTGCAGAAGGACCGAGGGAGATGCCCAACGTGACGAGTTGAAACAGCGCGAACGTGCCGTAGGACAGGGCGGTCGTGGCGCGGGTCTGATCTTTGTCGTACTGTTTGCTGTGGATGATGGCCGTCAACAGCGAGCCACCCAGATTGGTCAGGCCATGAACAACGCCCATCACGATGAAATAGGTGCGCTCATATCGCACCAGCGACTCGATCAACCGATTGAACGGCACATAGATGCTCTTGAGCGCCGCGACGATCAAGAAGAGCCCGACAATGCTGCCGATGTTCAGCTTGAGTGTTGTGACCAGCAGGAGACACAGCACCACGCAGGGAATCGACAGAGTGAGGACCTGCCGGTAGAAGGGCACCTGGACGTGTCGGTAGTCCTTGCTGACTTGTAGCAGGTTGATGGTCAGCGAGATCGGGAGGAGGATAGTCAGGGCGGTGATGAAGTCATAGCCGAGCACGAGGAGGATCGGAGTCCCGAACAGCAGCACTCCCACGCCGAAGAGCGACTGGATGGTGGCCGTCAGGAGGATGGTCGCAAGAATGTCCCACTGCATGGCGATGATGCTCCTCTCGGACCGAACGTGTCCAAGATACAGGCTCTCAACTCCCGGTCCGGTAGCCCGGTATATCCCAGCTTTGGCGCGGGCGTCAATCAGCCCACAGGCGGGGCGTGGTTTACCGGCTCCTGGCAGGGGCCCCCGAGTCTGAGGAGGCGGTGATGGTGAAGCGCATGGTGCCCATCAGGCTCATGTCATTGATCTGTTCGCCGGCATGGATTTCCACCTTATACCGTCCTGGTTTCCAGCCGCTTTCCGTCGGGAACAGCTTCAGATAGCCGGTTTGGTCCTCTAAGGCGATATACATCGCATCTTCAGCGACCACGGTTCTTCCGTCCAGCCCTGTCACTTCCTCCGGGTAGCAGCGCCCGAATACTTGGAACGATTGGTAATGCTGATGGAGTTCGAAGACGATGAAGACCGGTCTGGAGCCGGCGGCGAACTGTTCGGTCGGTCTGACGGGAACAATTTCATGGGTTCGTTGAAATCCGAGCTCCTCATCAAACCCTTCGGCGAGCACGATGTGGCGGAACATTCCTTCGGGTGGGGCGTCGAAGTTATAGGGTTTCGCGCTCTCGGTGCGGTTCTGGAAATCGGGAATCGGCACATTGCGGGTAAGCGGGAGATCCTCGGCCCAGAGAAGGGAGCCGGAGAGCAGGAAGATGGGACAGCAGAACCAGAGCAACTGCCTCATCCCGTCTTGGTACACTCCGCCCGGCCGGCCTGTCAAGGAGAGGCTCTGCGCCGGGCCTCTGGCCGGACGGTCCGCTTGGTAAGAGGGAGGTCTAAGAGGCGAGGCGGGAGCGATGAATCGTGCGGGGCAGGTTGCGGGTGAAAATTGCTTCCTGTTAGACTTTCCTCCTTTCTACGGGGGGACAGACATGGAACAGCACCTCATGACGCAGTTAGAGGATCCCGACGCGCTGCCGCAGCCGCTCGGGGAGTATAAGCCGGTCGATTATTGGCAGGCCCATATCAACACCCTGTTTTATCAACTGCGGGGCGATCAGCAACGCAGCTTCTATCAGACATTCACCTCGGCCGATTATCGATTGGCACATGCGCTGGCCGCCGACTACTTCGAGCAGGTCACCAAACGCGACAAGAAAGTCGCCGCCAATCGTGTGACGTCAAACGGCCCCACTGCGACGCCGTCCACCGACGCCACTCCTCAAGCACAGTTGACGGTGATGGAGTGGGGGCCGGGTAACGGGAATCTGGCCGCATGCTTCCTCAGTCACCTGCAGCGTCTCGACAAGGGCGGGCGGGTGTATCCACGAGTCCGGTATCTGTTGGTCGATTCCCAGGCCCATGCGTTGGAGCGGGCGCGGGCTCATCCGGATCTGGCTCCCCATATGGCGAAGGTGGAGTCGCTGTGCGCCGAGGTCGAGGACTTGGCGACTATCGCCGACGGCACCGTTGATCGCATTCTGTGCAACGAACTCTGGAACGAGTTGGCGACCAAGCTCATGGTGAAGAAGGGGGGCGAGTTCGAAGAGGAGCACCTCCGGCCGAACCTCAACGAGCGAAAGGCCGCGGCCATTGCCGATTGGTCGGGATTTGTCCGTGCCTTTGAGGCGAAGGACATTGAGCGCTTGAAGCAGTTTCCGCCCTTTCTGGACGATCTGATCTGGGAGCGCGAGTACCACAAGGTGGACTGGAAAGACGTTCCCTATCGCAAGACGATCACCGAGTTCATGAAAGCGATCGACGATGAGGTGTTGGTGCCGGTCAATCTCGGCGCGTTTGCATCCCTGAAGGAAGCGAAGCGGGTGTTGGCCCAAGATGCCGTGGGATTCAGCAGCTTCGATGCCGGGACGGCTGACATGGAAGTCCTCAATGATCCGGACAAGCCCTGCTATGGCCAGTTCGGTGGCCAGTACAGCTTCATGGTAAATCTGGCCCTGATTCAGGCTGTGGCCAAGCATCTAGGGCTGAACGCGGTGACGATCGAAACGCAGCGGGAGTTCGTCGGGAGCCGGCTGGGGACGAATGTGATGACGCTGATGGACTTGCTGGCCTGCCACCCGATGGTCGGCTCAAAGGTTCAGCCCTGGGAGCTGGATCGCCTCACAGTCAAAACCATCCGCACGCTGAACGAGACTTATGAGAGTCCCTATCAACGCAAGATCGAGTTCCCGTTGCGCAGTGAGATGCCGGCCGAGGAGCGCGACGCGGCGCAGGGTATTCTGCTCTCGCTCAAACCGAACGGGATTCCCGATACCATCGCGTATGTCACCGAAGAAGAATTGAGCCAGGCACAACCGGAGTTGGAGAATCTGGGCTATGAACGCGAGGCGGTGTTGATGGCGCTCGGGGCGCCTCCGAGTCCTGTCGAGTACTATCACTTTGCATGTCGGCCGTAACCCGCGCTGGATCGTGCGGCAGGACGGGCCACCAGGTGATGTCTGTAGGAGAAAGAGCTTGACTAATTAATTCCATTTCTATAGCCTTTCCCGCGATTTCGAAGAGAAGACCCGTCTCCCCTCCGTGCATCGCGAGCATTCAATCGGGATGGGGTCTCGCAGGCAAGATCATCTCAGACGACGTTCTTCACGAGAGGGCTTTGCAGTCGTGAGTGCGTGAATATACGTCGTGCGAATAATCACACAGCTGTAACAAGGAGCATACAGTACCATGTTTGGTTCGTTTGGCTGGATGGAGCTGTTGCTGATTCTCATCATCGTCCTGATCATCTTCGGTGCGGGGAAAATTCCCCAGCTCGGTGAGGGATTAGGTAAAGCAATCAAGGGGTTCAAGAAATCGGTTCACGAAGCAGATGCTATTGACGTGACGGCCACCGAGGCGGAACCTGCCCCGGCTCAGCCTGCGGCACAGATCCAGCAAACCGGACAGCCGGCTACACCGCCGCCTGCGCAACAGGCCGGTGCGGCTCCACCGCCACGGACGACGCAGGGGTAACTTGCGAAACTGAGGATGCAGACCGAATGACGGCGATGTGATCTCGGAGTCCCGCCGCTCGGTCTTCAGCACACCCCCCTCAGTATGGAACACCATGTTCGGTCTTGGCGCTGGTGAAATTCTCATAATCCTGGTCATTGCGTTCCTGCTCTTCGGGCCCAAGCAGTTGCCTGAGATCGGGCGTCAGGTGGGCAAGGCCGTGAAAGGATTTAAAGAAACGGCGGACGATCTGAAGAAGACGGTTGAGCCGGAGCTCAACATGATTCAGCAGGAAATGAAAATGGTGGAGCAGGATTTCGAGTCGTCGATGAAGGAAGCGGAAGAACAGATTAACCACGCAACATCGGGCGTAGAGCACGGGGCAGAGGAATCGGGTTTGCCCAAGCAGGCCTAATACCATTCATATCCGCTCTACGGCTGTGAAGGGAGGTGACCACAGCAACAATACAAGACCTTACGGTGTGAGGAGCTCGTTTCAGGATGAAGCGAGGATCGGGGCCGAATGGTGGGCACCATTCAGGTTCGAGCCCCCCGACATCACACACAAAGTGGGCTTTGTAGTGCAATAGCGGTTGGATGTATAGGCGGCACCCGGCGTGAGTGGGTACACAATGGGTTGCCATCCAATTCACAGGAGGAACGCTATGAAACGCATCCATGGACGGACCAGGTGGGGCCGGTTGGCCGCCATCTTCGGCGCTGCGGCAGTGACGGCTCTGCAGTGTCTGACAGTCCCGGCCTTTGCCGGATTCGAACTTCCCCCGGGCGAACGTATCACGAATCTTCCTGCCATTCCTCGCAACATGCCGCAAAAAGAAGCGTACGAACTGTATGACCCGGTCATCGGTCGGAACTTCGACATCAAGAATCTCTGGATGCGCGCCGATCTGCGTGTGCGCCCGGAAATGCGGAACAATGCCTGCTTCGGCGGCGCCCAAGGGGCCGGCGGAACATGTAACTCGTTTGGAACCCGCGGAACCGCTCCCGGCGGCGGCAACAAGGGCAACGACATGTTCGTGCAACAGTGGATGCGTTTGGGCATCGGCTATGACCTGTCTCCGGACGTGAATTTTTATGTGGAAATCATCGACAGCGCCACCTGGGGCGGTAACGGCAGCGCCGTGAATGCGGGGAACGCCGGCGATCCGCTGAATCACAATGGTGGGGCTGCGGGTGGTTCGGGCAACGGAGGCCGTTTGGGTGTCCGAGCAGCCTATATGTTGGTCAGAAATCTGGCCGATATCCAGGGCTTGAGCGTGAAGGTCGGTCGCCAGTATGTGATTTTCGGCAACCACTCTCTGTTCGGCCACTTCGATTGGGCCAACACCGGTTATTCACATGACGGTGTGATGTTCGCCTATCAGACCAAGAAGTGGGACAGCTACTTCGGCTGGTTTCGTAATTCGGAAAGCGATCTCGGTCAGGCAGCTCCAGTCGGAAGTGGTGCAGCGAATATCGCCGGCACCGGCGCTCAGGATGCCCAGCGCGATGCCGACATGTTCATTTTCTACAACCAGATCAAGATGGTCCCCGGAATGGTTATCGAGCCGTTCTATGTATTGTACCAGAACCGTTATGGTTCGGCGGACAACGCGGGGCAGGGACTTGGGACCGCCAAGCACTCGAATCAGACCCGGCATATGATCGGAAACCGGATCGAAGTGCGCAAGGGCGGGTTCGATTTCAGCAACGAAATCGCCTATCAATTCGGACAAATGGGCCAGGCTGGGGCCTGCGCGGGCGAACAGAAATGTTTGCACATCAACGCCTGGGCGACCAGAAACTGGATCGGCTACACGTTCTATGACACGGCGTGGAAGACGCGTATTGCGTTCAACCTCGACTATGCTTCCGGAGACAGCAGAAACAATACCTGCGGCGCGACGCCGGGTTCTTGTAAGACAGCCAATACCTTTGAAAATTTCTTCCCGACGAACCACATCCACATGGGCTACATGGACGTGCAAGCGTGGAAGAACATGCTCTCACCGTCCGTCAACTTGCAGGCTCGTCCTTCCGCTCGTGACCATATCGAATTGTGGTACACGAACCTGAACCTCGCCAACTCCAAGGATTGTTGGTATCGAGGGGCTCAGGGCTGCTATGTCTTCTCGAATGCCAATAACACGAAGACGCATATCGGTGATGAAATCGATGTCGCGTACACCAGAATGTTCGCAGACGGCAAGGTGGCCCTCCAGGCTGCTTACGGCACGATTTTCAGCGGTGGCTATCTGACCAGCACCCTGAACCAGACGCAAAATCAGCACTGGGCCTATATGTCGTTGTGGATGAACTTCTAAGGAGAAGACTTCAGCTCATTGCTGTCAGCCATCAGCGCTGAGTGCCGTAGGCTGAGAGCGAAAGCAAGACAAAGGAGATCATGATGAAAAAACTCATGTTCGTAACGCTGGGCATTGCAGCGTTGGCGGTCGGCGGCCAGCCGGTTGCTGCGCAGGCTCAGGTCGCGGATGCGATTCAGGCAGTGAACGATGCCATCGTCGAGTTGACTGATGCGCCCGGCTTGGGCAAGCGCACGACGGTCGATCTGGCGAAGCGATGGGGGTCCGACCGTTCCGTCATCGACAGCGCCACGGCAAAGCTGCAGGATGGGCTCAGCAAGGCTCAGTCTGGCGGAGTTGGTGCCGATGCCATGCGTCAGTTGAAACTGGCGGTGGAGTATGGCAAGGCCCGCTTGCACAAAGAAGCCCGCTTGTCCGCACAGGGCGCTCTGCGCCACTTGTGCGTGGCGAACCAGGATCAAGGGCCTGGTTGCGATACGGTGCCGAAGTTCGGCAGCTATACCGCTCCCTAGGAGTGCGACCTGCATAGTGCGAGGCGTGAGGGAGATCCCCTGCCTGTCTCGAAGAGTGAAGCCCCGCCGGGTGATCCCCGGCGGGGCTTCTTTTTTCCTGCATGGGTGGGGCAACGGGTTACGGTGAGAGCGCTGGCTTGCCCGCAGTCAGTCGATCGCCTTATACTCGGCGCACTCGTAATCTTCATCACCGTTCGTGCGTTTCTTTCCTCATCGTGGACGATCTGAGCACACAGCTGAGCCGGACATTCGGGTTTTCGGCCTTTCGCGCGGGGCAGCGCGAAGTCATGGAAGCCGTGCTGGCCCGTCGCGATGCCATGGCGGTCATGCCGACCGGCCAGGGCAAGTCGCTCTGTTACCAGCTTCCCGCCACCCTGTTGCCCGGGGTGACCCTGGTGATTTCTCCGCTCATTGCGTTGATGCAGGATCAAGTCACTAGTTTGACGGCGCGGGGGATTGCCGCGGCGGCGTTCCACTCCGGGCTTTCCGAGCAGGAGCGGGATCGAGTGGTATTGGATCTCAAGCTGCGCCGGTTGCAGTTGCTCTATCTCGCTCCGGAGCGGATGCAGCATGAGCGGTTTCTCCGTCTGCTCCGTTCGCTGTGGGTGTCGTTACTCGTCGTCGACGAAGCGCATTGTATTTCCCAGTGGGGGCACGATTTCCGCCCTGACTACCTGAACATCGGCCGGTTGCGCCGGGAACTCGAGAATCCCCCTTGCCTGGCCTTGACGGCCACGGCGACCGCGCGCGTGCAGGCAGATTTGTGCGACCGATTGTCACTCCAGGACCCGCTTCGCTTGGTGACCGGCTTTCGACGCTCTAACCTCGCGCTGTCTGTCCGCCTCTGCCGGTCCCGCCAGGAAAAGCTCGCGACATTGGATCGTGTGGTGCGTGAATACGAAACGGGCACCATTCTGATCTATTGCGCCACGCGTCGAGCGGTGGAGGAGGTGGCGGCCTGCCTGGGGCAGTCGCAGTCGTCCGTCGGGTACTATCACGCCGGCTTGTCGGATGAAGAGCGGCGGAAGGTGCATGACGAGTTTCGTGTGGGAACGGTGAGGATTTTGGCGGCGACCAATGCGTTTGGCATGGGGATCGATAAATCGGATGTCCGGTTGGTGGTGCATTTCGATATTCCGGGAAGCCTGGAGGCTTACTATCAGGAAGTGGGCCGGGCGGGGCGTGATGGCCGACCTGCCGCCTGCCTACTGCTGTTTCATGAACGGGATGTGGCCACTCAGGAGTACTTCATTCAGCAAGCGTCGAAAGAATCCGGTAGTTCAGCACGCGCCGATCGCATGAAGACGTTGCTACAGGATTTACTGGAGTATGTGTCGGTGCCGACCTGTCGGCAACTCGCCATTCTCGACTACTTCAGCGATGAGGCCGAACGGGCCCTTGGGCCCTGCGGGCTTTGTGATCGTTGCGTGGTGACGCCACAGCTCAGTGCGCACGTTGTCGGCGATGAGGCCTCCTGCGCGAAGGCTGTCCTGGCGGCGGTCTCCTGGTGTATGGGCCGATTCGGTGTGAGCCGAATTGTCGACATGCTCCGCGGGAGTCGATCGAAGGCGCTGCTCACCTATGGGGCCGAAGAGTGTCCGGGGTATGGGGGGTATCACGCATGGTCGAAGACGGCGTTGACTCATCTGGTGAAAGCCCTCATCGATGCGGGATATCTGCAGGTCGAAGGACTGGAGTATCCCACGCTCGACCTGACGCGGAAGGGACAGGAGGTGTTGAAAGGAATCAGTCCTCTGGTATTGAGCGAGCAGGCTGAGGATCCGGCAGCGTCGACGCTGAAACCACAAGGGAGCGGGCGAGGTAGCTCGATGGCGCCTCTGCATACCGCCTCAGTCGACCCGCAGCTCTTTGAACGGCTTCGTCAACTCCGGCGTGAGCTGGCCGAGGAAGAAGGGGTCGCGCCGTTTGTTATTTTTCATGACAAGACCCTTCGGAATATCGCCGGTTACAAACCCGTGACGCTTGCCGCCCTGCTGGAGATCCCCGGGATCGGCGAGGTCAAGGTGGAGCGGTATGGCCGTCGAGTGCTGGGTGTGGTGAACGAGGCCTACGACTAAGCCGTCTTCTCGTTATTGTCTAACGACCCCTTCAATGCCATTTTGCCGGGGAAGAATGATTTCGTAGCCATTTGGCTATTATTCTCTCAGATTCCCTGCCTTTCGAAATTGCTCCTGCAGTTCGGCATACGTTTTCGTCACCGGAAACTGAGGGAACTCTTTCGGGAGATGGTCAGGGGGGCGGAAAAAGAATCCGGCGTGAGCCTCTCCCAGCATGGCGGTGTCGTTGTAGGCGTCTCCTGCCGCCATGACACGAAAATTGAGGTTCTTCAACGCGGCCACCGCATGTTTTTTCTGGTTCGGCTGGCGGAGTTTGTAGTGGACGATCCTGCCGGTCGTCCCAATCTCCAGTTGATTGCAGAAAATCGTTGGATATCCGAGCTGCCGCATCAAGGGAAGCGCGAATTCATAAAACGTATCCGACAGAATAATGACCTGTGTCCGCTCCCGCAGCCAGGCAATGAATTCGGCTGCGCCTTCCATCGGCCCCATGGCGTCGATCACGGATTGAATGTCCGCCAGGGTCAGGCCATGCTGATCTAGGATGCTCAGGCGGCGTGTCATCAGGGCATCGTAGTCCGGCATCTCGCGGGTGGTGATCTTGAGCTCTTCGATGCCGGTCTTGATGGCAAAGTTCACCCAAATTTCAGGCACCAGCACGCCCTCAAGGTCCAGACACACAATCACGGGGTTCTGCATTCATCCTCCTGCGGGAATTGATGGGTGGTGAAAAGTGGGCTTTTCGGTAACGGGTAGTGATAGGGACAAACCAGCGGTCTGCCCTATCCCGCGTTACTACGACGGGCCTTTTCTTGACTGAGATACCGCCAGATCTTGTCCATGGCCTTCTCGAATAGTTCTGTGCCGGTCCATTGGTTGGTCTGCTCCTCCTTATGCCGTCTGGCCCAATCGACGGCCAGCGGGAGCGGGATCAGCCTGGGTGCTGTTCCGGTCAGGTCTGCCCAGAGCAGGCTCAGAGCCGTACTGAGGCGAACGGCGACGGGAACCGGCTGGACGGTCGGCGTGGTCATGTCCTGACATTCTGTGGCCGGCGACGTGACAGCAAGCTCCCGGCAGGCTGCAGGCCGATCGGCGTAAATGCTGCAGGTTTCATTGTCGAGAAAGGGGCAGGGCATGCGAAGCGCGTAGTAGGCCCGGTTCAACGGCTCGATCGCCTCGTCACTCAACGGCTCAGAAGAATCGGCCAGCGAAGAGAGTTGTTTCAGGATACCGGCGCGAGCCAGTTGTTGCTGGGCCTGGTCGAGTTTGGACAGCAGGCGATTCCGCTCGTTCTGGTCAAGCCGGTCGATGGTGTTGGTGAGAGCAAAGGCTTCCGGCACCGAAATCGGTACGAGCATCCGGCAGCAGGCGGCGCAGCCCTTTTCGCACGAGACCCTCTCGCCGGCTTGGAGTAATCGGCGTTGTTCCAGGACCTGGGCTTCTTCTCCGAGACTGCGCATGAGCGGGAGAATCGCAGTGATCGGTACGAAGCTCGTTGGCACGCCCACGGCAGTGCTGATTTCTCCGCTTGGAGTCTGCAGAGAGATTTCAAAGTGTTCAACGGCAGTGTGGTTACTCACGGGTACCCATCTTTAAGTCCGAATGGGAGTCACTTGCGCGATGGCATTCGTGCCATCCTGCGCAGGCGCTATCATAGAGAACCTCAGAATCAGTGGTCAACCAAAGCCTCATAGCCCTCAGTCTTGCCCCGGGAGGACTGTTGCGGCTACTCTGTCGTCGATGCGTTTGTCAGGCCACATTATTGGATTGCTGAAAGAATACATGCGGGATCTTGTCGAGCAAGCGCGGCAGGAGTCGCAGGCTCAAGAGGCGTTCGGCTTCTCGGCACCTCCGTACCAGCCGGACCATGCCATCGCCGATTTACTGGCTATTTTAGATGACCGCATCGAATCGGAAGGGGTGCAGGTTGGGCTGCCCATTGAGTTTTTGCACGAGATGTGGCGGCGCTGCAACGAAGCGCGCGGTGAGATCACCGATCGTGTGTGGCTCGAAACCAATATCGGCCTGTCTGGTCCTTCCAAGGCTCGTGTTCGTGAGCTGACCTACGCCTCTGTGATCGACTGTCTTGAGCGTGAGCCTTCCGGCGAGTGAGCCAGACGAACGACAGCATTCCGTCGCACAGCTACACGGCCCTTATTCTTTTGGCTGTGTGGAGTCTCAGCAGGCTAGAGTCTTGGGGGGATCCTACAATTTCCCGGCAAGCCAATAAACGATGATCCCTGCCACTTCGTCGACGGCTTGGGTGGTGATGAGCAGGGCCTTGGCTGTGGGCAGGAAGTCAAAGAGGGTGGCCTGTTCCCAGGCTTGTTGTGGAGTGTGTTGAGATTCGTAGCCGCAGGGAAACGGGGTGACGACAAAACCTTGCTTTTCGAAGAGTCTGACTGCGCGGGGCAGGTGATAGGCTGCGGTCACCAATATGATGCGTCCTGACCCAAGTATGGCTTTGGTCTGCACGGCGTTTTCATAAGTGGTCCTGGATTGTTCCTCGATCAGGATCGCGGACTCCGGCACACCAAGGCGAAGGGCCCACCGTTTCATCTCGTGGGATTCCAGCAGACCGGTTCGGAATACAGTGGCGTCGCCCCCGGTGAGCAACAGTTTTGGGGCAAGATTCTGTTGCCACAAGTCTGCGCCACAACCCGTACGCTGGCGGGAGGCATCAGAAACCTCATCGGCTGGGCGGAGTGATCCCTTCTGAAAGACGCCTCCTGCCAGAACCACCACCGCGTCGAACTTCGATGTGGAAGTGGGCTGGAATGATGGATACTGCGTTTCGAGCAGCGCAATGTATAGGAGGGATAGTACGGGAGTGGCCGTCAGCAGCAACAGTAGCACGGTGAGGAACAAGAGGCGCCTGACCCAAGTCCTCCGCCCGGGGGACACGGGGAGGCAGGCGGTCAACAGGGCGAGGAGTCCGGCGATGAGAATCCATGACAAGGGGTAGAGCAGGTATTTCAAGGCCTTATACACACCGAACCACATGGGCGTGAGGTCCATGGACGCTCCCGGTTAATAGGCGAAACAGAGTGCTCAGCATACACTGAGGGCGTACAGACACCAAGTGTTGAGGAGGATTCGATGGCAGACGGACGGCACTATTGGTTGATGAAATCCGAACCCAAGGTCTTTTCAATCGATGATCTTGCTGGGTCACCGAAGAGCACGACTTCATGGGATGGTGTACGGAACTACCAGGCGCGTAACTTTATGCGGGCAATGAAAATCGGGGATCAGGTCCTCTTTTACCACAGTAATGCCAATCCGCCCGCGGTGGTTGGAGTTGCGGAAGTGGTGAGAGCGGCCTATCCCGATGCCACGCAGTTCGATAAGCGGGATTCGCACTACGATCCGGCCGGCAATCCGGCTCAGCCTCGCTGGGACATGGTCGATATCCGGTTTGTTCGCAAATTCCTCGCGCCGCTGTCGTTGGACCTGTTGCGTGCGAAGGCTGGTCTGAAGGGAATGGAATTGCTTCGAAAGGGATCGCGGCTGTCGGTTCAGCCGGTGCGGGCGGCCGAGTGGAATGAAATTATCAGGCTGGAGGAGGTACAGGCGGACAGCTAGCACGGTCCGGGAAGAACTCACTTCCGGACGGGAGGTGTCCTCGGTTCAGCACGGGTCAACTACGAGCCTTTCCATCATCCAGATATCGATGTTGCCAGTCGAGCCAGGCATGTCCCAGTTCATGGGCGAGGATGTATCTCCGCCGCGTGACGGGTAGTCGTTTGCGAATATAGATGGTCTTGGCTTCATTGTCCCAAATCCCATCCGCATTCGAATCCTGCCGGTCCATCTCGGAGTCCGTGACCTGCCTGATCATGATGTGGTAGCCGAATGGAAGGATGACTTTGTTTGGTATTCGCACCATGCCCCTCACGGTCGTATCAAATAGGTGGCCTCAGCCAAGAATTCCTGCTCCGGAATAGCCTAACATATTTTCTCTTTCGTCTTCCTGTCTAAATAATCATTACTATCAGTGGTTTGCGAGAGATTGCTGCTTGGTCGCTGTATGGCTGCTCGGTGGTGGTTGAGCAATTTTCGATGGCGATGAGACAGCGCTGAGCATTTCAATTGAAAGATTGGATGGTGTATCATGCCCCCATGGTCGAGAAACTTCTTGCGCAAGAACTCGCGAACCCCTATCCCGCAGTCGTTCGGATCGTGGGCGTAAAGATCCGTGACCGTGGGGAGGTGAAGAAATTCGATGCCGGAGAGGCGTCCCTGGTGATGGGGGATCGGGTACTGCTCGAAGTGGCCGGCGAGTTGAGCTACGGGGTCGTTTACGGGGCTCCTCAGGTGATGCCGTTCATTCCGCCCATGCGCGTGCTTCAGCCGATCACCAGGAAGGCGACAACCGAAGATGTGGCCACGATCGATCGGTACGAACGGTTGGCATCGGAGGGAATGAAAGCGTGTCGGGAGCAGGCGGCGGCCCTGGGACTCAGAATGAAACTTGTGGAGGTGTTCTGCTCGTTTCATCGCCGGCAGATGACCTTTGTCTATACCGCTGAGGATCGAATCGATTTTCGCGAGTTGGTTCGCTTGTTGGCGCGCCGATTCGGCGGGCGTATTGAAATGCGTCAAGTTGGGGTACGCGACGAAGCCAGTCGGTTGGGCGGGATCGATACATGCGGTCTCGTACTCTGTTGTGCCGCGTTCCTCACTGAAGTGAAACCGGTGACTGTCAAGCAAGCACGGGTGTTGGGGCTTCCTGTCGATGACCCCAAATTACTCGGTGTCTGTGGTCGTCTCAAGTGTTGCCTCTTGTTTGAGGCGATGGACAATCCTTCCTCAAAATCATCAGCTCTGATTAACCCGTCCCGTTCGCGCCTGGCGTCGTCGTAATCCACAGCAGTTCAGAAGAATATTCCCCTCATTCGTCTCCCCGGCCCAGCTCTGTCCCCACCTTTCGTTCAGAAAAGGCGGTTCTTTTCGTCCGAAGGAGTATAATGGGCTGTGAGGTGACTGATGCCTCAGGTGCTGGTGCTTGGAGCCGGAAAAATCGGGTCCCTCGTGGCTGGGTTGTTGTCGGCTAGTGGGCAGTACCACGTTCACCTAGCCGATCTTACCCTTGATGCCCCGAAGCGACTGGTTGATGACTTGTCGTTGTCCGCGGTTACTCCCTGTGCGTTAGACGTGCGGCGACCAGATGCGGTTGCGGCATACGTCAGTTCCTCCCCCTTCGATGCGGTGATCTCCAGCCTGCCGTACTTCTGCAACCCGACCGTTGCCGAGATCGCGCGAGCCCATCAACTCCATTATTTCGACCTGACCGAAGACGTGGCCGTGACCGGTCGCGTCAAGGCGATCAGCGCGGGTGCCGATCATGCGTTTATTCCTCAGTGCGGGTTAGCGCCGGGGTTTATCAGTATCGTGACGAATGACCTTATCGGCCATTTTGAATCCATCGACAACGTGAAGATGCGTGTCGGTGCCCTGCCTGTTCATCCGAGTAATGCGCTGAAGTACTCCCTCACCTGGTCCACCGACGGGTTGATCAACGAGTATGCCAACGTCTGTGTCGGCATTGAGGAGGGGGAGGAGGTCCACCTTCAGCCGTTGGAAGGATATGAGACAATTGAATTGGACGGGCTGCTCTACGAGGCCTTCAACACGTCCGGCGGCCTGGGCACTCTCGCGGACACGTACCGCGGACGGGTCCGAACCATGAATTATAAGACCCTGCGGTATCCCGGGCATTGCGAAAAAATTCAATTTCTCATGAAGGACCTCAAGCTGAAGGAGGATCGGGAGACGCTCAAGCGAATCCTGGAGAGAGCGATTCCTCAGACGCAGCAGGACGTAGTGTTGATCTATGCGGCCGTGACCGGCACCAGGCAGGGTGAGTTGTTCGAGGAGACCTATGTGAAAAAGGTGTATCCGCGGACGATCCTCGGGCGGCTCTGGTCTGCGATTCAGGTCACGACAGCGTCGTCGCTTTGTTGCGTCGTTGATCTTGTGATGGCCAGACCTTCAGCTTATCGTGGCTTTGTCACGCAGGAACACTTTCACTTGCAGGATGTGCTGAACAATCGCTTCGGGGATTGTTTCCGGGCCTGACGGCATCATGACGATACAGGAACTGTTCAAGACCTTGGGGTTGACGCAGGAACAGCCCGGGGGATGTCTCTCCTCTTCGACGTGGAGTCGCACCACCGACGCCGGTATCGTCGAGTCCCGCAATCCATCAACTGGAGAACCGCTGGCGCAAGTGTACGGGTGTTCCCTTGCCGATTACGATGTCCTCGTAGCCGGATCGCAGCAGGCCCAGGCCTCGTGGCGTATGGTGCCGGCGCCGAAGCGCGGCGAGGTGGTCCGTCTGATTGGTCAGGCGCTACGCGTGCACAAGGATGCCTTGGGTACGCTGGTGTCGTTGGAGGTGGGCAAGATCAAGGCCGAGGGCGATGGCGAAGTGCAGGAGATGATCGATATGGCGGACTTCGCCGTCGGGCTGTCACGCATGTTGTACGGGCAGACCATGCATTCGGAGCGTGCACAGCATCGGATGTATGAGCAATGGCATCCATTGGGTGTGGTGGGTGTCATTACGGCGTTTAACTTTCCTGTGGCGGTCTGGGCCTGGAATGCTTTTATTGCCGCGGTAACCGGCAGCACCGTGTTGTGGAAGCCGTCACCGAAAGCTCCACTTTGTGCATTGGCGGTTCAGCGGCTGTGCAATCGTGTGCTGGAAGAGGCCGGGTATCCCGGTGTTTTCGCGCTCTTTACGACGGATCGCGTCGAGCTGGCCGAGCGGATGGTGCGGGACGAGCGGCTTCCGTTGATCTCCTTCACCGGCTCGGTGCCCGTCGGGAGGCACGTTGCGGAGGTGGTCGGACATCGGCTGGGCCGGAGTCTTCTGGAATTGAGCGGGAACAACGCCGTCATCGTGGACGAAACAGCCGATCTGGATTTAGCGACGCGCGCCATCGTCTTCGGCGCGGTCGGTACGGCGGGACAGCGCTGCACCAGTACCAGGCGACTGATTGTGCATGAATCTCAGTACGAGCTGCTGGTCCCGCGACTGCTGTCGGCCTATGCGCAGGTGAAAATCGGTGATCCCCTCGAGCCGGATATGCTGATGGGGCCGCTTATCGACGGGGAGGCGGTGACGCGTTACCTGTCTGCGCTTGAGGAAGTGAAGAAGGCGGGCGGTGAGGTGCTATGCGGAGGATGTGTCTTGTCTCGCCCCGGATATTTTGTTGAGCCCACGATCGTGCGGGCGCAGAACCACTGGGATATCGTCCAGCGGGAAACCTTTGCGCCGATTCTCTATGTCATGACCTATCGAACGCTGGACGAGGCCATCCGGATGCACAATGCAGTTCCACAGGGACTGTCCTCCGCGCTGTTTACCACCCATCTTCGGAACAGTGAGACCTTCTTGTCCGCGATCGGCAGCGACTGTGGCATTGCCAATGTGAACATCGGGACGTCCGGTGCGGAAATCGGCGGGGCATTCGGTGGAGAAAAAACCACGGGTGGCGGACGGGAAGCCGGTTCCGATGCGTGGAAGGCCTACATGCGTCGACAAACCAACACGATTAATTGGGGAACTGAGTTGCCGTTGGCCCAGGGCGTGACGTTTGGACGGGCGGAAGGAGGGAATGATGGGGCAAGAAGCTGACCTCGATGCGGTGATGGCTCGTATGACGGCCGACTTTCTGGCGCAGAATAGCGCAGGACGGATGCTTCGCCGGGCGCTGGACGACGTCGGGGTTGGGTTTATCCCGGTGATCGACCATGTCACCATCCGGACGATGGATATTGATCGGCGCGCCGAGGAATTTCTCGCACTGGGTTATCGGTACGATGAAACGCTTCATTTTGACGATTGGTATGCCAAAGTATTCCGGTGGGCCGGGTATCCGGCGCTGTTTGTCGATCAGGCCTATCCGGACGACCGTGGCAAGACCAGCATCATCCCCCGCTGGGTCGAGAAATTCGGTGATCAGGTGTTTCACCATGTGGCGGTCCGTGTCGAAGACATCGAGCAGGCCATTCTCAAATTGAAGGCGAAGGGCGTGGTCTTTGCCGGCGAGATCGTCGGTGCCCGGGGAGGCACGTTGCGCCAAATTTTTACAGCCCCTGAGATGCTCGATGGGCAACCCTTTTCCGTCCTTGAATTGGCCGAGCGGCACCAGGGTTATCAGGGATTTCTTCCTCCACAAGCTGACAGTCTCATGCGCTCGACAATGCGAGGCCTGTAAGGCAGTAGGCTTCGGCCGACCGCTGCTCTGCTGTCGCGATGTGTTGGCAGCCTCTTCCCGCCGCCCAAAGAGTGCCTCGACCAGATGGGTTGAATTGCGTACAATGCGCCGTGTCGACCAACCAGGTCGAGAGTGTCTGGCATGCGCGATCTCAACAGGAGGTTCTCTTCATGGTGCAATCTAACGCGACGTTACGCTTGATCCTCGCACTGCTGGTGCTCTGTGCACTTGGAGCAGGAAGTGGTTCCGTGCAAGCATCGCCGTCCGGCCATGCCCCTCATGGCACCGTGACGATCGATGGTGTCACGGTCCCGGATGTCGGGCCCCTGCCGACGGTGGTCCCGATACCGTCCTCCAATCTCAACTACACCGCTAAGATCGAACTCGGCAAGCAACTCTATTTTGACGGACGACTCTCCAAAAATAACGCGATCTCCTGCGCCTTCTGCCACAACCCCGGGACCGGATTTGCGGATCCCCGCCAGACGTCCATCGGAGTCGGCGGAGGCGTCGGAGGACGACAGTCACCTACGGTCTACAATACGGGATTGAATCACGTTCAGTTTTGGGATGGTCGGGCACGTTCGCTTGAAGAGCAGGCCATCGGGCCGATTCATAACCCCGTGGAGATGGCCGAGACGCATGAACATGTGGTGGCCAAGCTGGGGAAGATCAAAGGGTATCAGCAACAATTCAGGGCTGTATTTGGAACAGATGTCAATCTTCAGGGCATTGCCGAGGCGATCGCCGCCTATGAGCGCACAGTGCTCTCCACCAATTCCGCTTTTGATAAATACGTGTTAGGCGCGCAGAAAGCCATGGATGAGGCGGCGGTTCGAGGACTGGCCCTTTTTAAGGGCAAGGCTCGTTGCATCCTCTGCCACAATGGGCCGAACTTCACCGATAATCAGTTTCACAACCTCGGCGTGCCTCAGGTCGGTCCGATGAAGGAAGACCTTGGGCGTTTTGCTGTCAGCAGGGCGGAGAAAGACCGGGGCGCATTTAAAACGCCGACGCTCCGTAGCATCACAGAAACCGCTCCGTATATGCACGATGGCGCGTTTAAAACGCTGGAAGAGGTCGTCGAATTTATGGATCAGGGCGGCGGGAGCAATCCCAATCTGAGCCCCCTCGTCAAGCCGTTGAATCTGACGGCGGAGGAGAAAAGCGATCTCGTTGCATTCTTGAAGGCGCTGGCAGGAGAGCCGATCCCGTTCAGTATGCCACAATTGCCGAAATAAAACACGAATCCTTTTGGGCCGCCTGTGACTCTCACGGGCAGATACGTGTGCCTTGGTCAGACTATTTTGTCCAAGCATCGGTACGTTCCAACCCCAACCATAGGAGGCCATCTATGTTTCGAAATCTTTGTGTGCTCGGTGCGAGCACCATTGCGCTCGCCCTCGGCGGGCCTGCACTTGCGGCGGATATGAAGCCGGGTCCGGCGGACGGATTCGACATTCACGTCATGGCGCCCCATAAAATGGAAGATGGGTCGGTGGCAGGCCCGTTCCATCACTATTGTAAGGCCGTCAAGCCGGAAGTCTTGCAATGTCTGCTGTTCGAATCCACGGATCCCAATGCCGTGCTCACCGACGTGGAGTATTTTGTGGCCAAGCCTGTGTCACGGTCGGCGGTGCCTCTCGATGTCTGGAACAAGTTCTATCACGACCATGAGGTCGAAATAGCGACCGGGCGTGTTCAGGTGCTGGATATGCCTGATGCCCAGGCCAAAGAAGTGGCGGCGGCTGCGGCCAAGACGGATGGCATTATTTTCCACTTGTGGCCGAAGGGTGCGAAGGCTCCGGATGGATCGGTGGAGCATCCGACGTCCGTGGGGCATAAACCGCGGACGGAGTAAGTCTGCGAATAGCGCGTGATCCATCCTGTGCCCTAATTGTAAGGAGGCCACTATGCGAAGTGCGATTTTGATGTTTGGATTGTGTGCGGCGGCGTTGACGGCAGCCGGTTGTGCGGAGACTGCCCGCGAAATGAAATCCTCCTCTGCGGCACCAGCTGCCGCCACGGCGGCGAAAGCTATGCCGACACCGGCACAGGGCTATACCATTCATGTCATGGCTCCCCACAAGTTTGAAGACGGATCGGTGCACGGTCCGTATCATCACTACTGCAAGCCGATCTCCCCGGAAGTGCTGCAGTGTTTGTTGTTCGAGTCGACAGATTCCAATGCTTTGTTGACGGATATTGAATATTTCGTCGCAAAGTCCGTCTCTCGCGCGCATGTTCCGTTGGAGACGTGGAATAAGTATTACCACGATCATGAGGTAGAGATTGCCACGGGGCGGGTGCAGATTCTGGACATGCCGGAGGCGCAGGCGAAGGAAGTCGCTGCCATTGCGGCCAAAACCGACGGGATCATTTTTCATCTTTGGCCGGACGGAGCCAAGGCGCCGAACGGTCAGGTGGGGCATCCCCAGTCTGTAGGCCACAAGCATCGCACTGAATAGCCGGAGCGACGCAGATCCATCGGGCGGAGGGGGCACAGCCCTCTCCGCCTGTGCTATTTCTGATGAAAGGGAGACGCTGTGATGGATGCTGGACGTCTATGCCTGATGGGATGGCTGCTGCTCGGCGGTGTATCTGTTGGTTGGGCGGCGAATTCCGAAGTGTTAAGGCCCCGTGTTCCGATCGATCAGATCGAGGCGGCCAGGACTGTAACCAATCCCTTTCCTGTTACACCGGAAATGCTCCAGCAGGGAAAGGCGCTCTTCGAAGGCAAAGCATTCTGTCGCGCCTGCCACGGGTCGGATGGGAAGGGACTAGGAATGGATTTGGACTATTCCACCTTCAAAGGACCACTCCCACGGAACTTTACTGATAGGCTATGGCAGCAGGCCAGGACGGACGGTGAGCTGTTCTGGATTCTGAAGAACGGGAGTCCCGGGACGGATATGGCCCCGTTTATTCCACTCGTCCTGACCGAGGAGGAGGCCTGGCAAGTTCTCATGTATGTCCGTTCTTTCGGTGGGCGATGACGCGTGGGCTCCGTGCCGCACTCACGGTTTCAATGTCGTCGGTAGGCTCGGTTCCTTGCGGGCGGCTTGGTTGTCGGGATGCCGCAAGCTCGCCGCGCTGAGACAGGTGAATGGTCGGCATTGACCGAAGCTGAGGCGCTGTATACCGACAATGTGTCTGACTGGTCCGTTACGCGGCGCCTGCACTATCAAAGGATCTCAGCCAGCCGACGATCACCCCCCCCTGTTCAGCGACAATTAGAATTGCAGGGTCACGACAATTAGATCTGCGGGGTGCCCGCGCCTCCTCACCGCCGGTCCTGTACCTTCTTCGCTCTACCAAGGGAGGGCGAATGGTCACCGACCGGCAAGTAAGGAGACTGATGATGGAACTTGGCACCGGCACACCACTTTCAACAGCCGCCATGCGGGCAGGGATGAGTGAGAACACGGCCCGGCGGTATCGAACGGGGCCACTCCCCAGTCAGCGGAAAGCCCCGCGGCAGTATCGGACGCGCCCCGATCCCTTGGCGGTGGTGTGGCCGGAGATTGAAGCGCTGTTGGTCCAGGCGCCTGGACTCGAGGCCACCACGATCTTCGAGACCCTGCGGGGGCGGCCCGAGGGGCCCTTGACCGACGGCCAACTCCGCACGTTGCAGCGCCGGATCCGGCGCTGGCGGGCCACCCACGGGCCCGAGCGGGAGGTGATGTTCCCGCAAATCCACCGCCCGGGCGAATACGCGCAGAGCGATTTCACGGCCATGGGGGCGCTGGGCATCACGCTCAATGGACAGCCCTTCGATCACCTCTTCTATCACTTCGTCCTCCCGTACTCGAACTGGGAGACCGGCGCGCTCTGTGTGTCAGAGAGTTTCGAGGCGCTGATCGCCGGGTTTCAAGCGGCCGTCTGGGAACTGGGACGGGTGCCCGCCCTCCACCGGACGGATAATTTGTCGGCCGCCACCCATGACCTGCGCGAAGGCGGCCGGACCTTCAACGAGCGGTATCGGCAGGTGCTGGATCACTATGGGGTGCGGCCAGACGCGAACATGCCCGGCCGCGGCCATGAGAATGGCGATGTGGAACAAGCCCATCACCGGTTCAAGCGGGCGGTCGAGCAAGCGCTGCTGCTCCGGGGCCAGCGCGACTTCGACAGCCAGGCGCACTATGCGCAGTTTCTGCGGGCGATCCTCGCCGGGCGGAATCGCGGGCGCCAGGCGGCGCTTCAGGACGAACTTCCGCACATGCACGCGCTGCCCTCCAGTCGCCTCGAGGATTTCCGCGTACTCCGGGTGGTGGTGAATCGCTTCTCGATGATTCGGGTCGGCCACAACGTCTACTCCGTCGCCTCGCGGCTGATTGGGGAGACGGTGGAGGTGCGGGTCTATCCCGAACGACTCGAGGTGCGGTATGCCGGCGAAGGGGTGGCGACGATCGACCGGCTGCGGGGGCGCGGGCAGGCCGCCATTGACTATCGGCATCTGATTGGGTCGCTGGTGCGCAAGCCCGGCGCCTTCGCCCGGTATCGCTATCAAGCCACGTTGTTTCCGACCACGACCTTCCGCCGGGCCTCTGACGCGCTCACGGCCTGCCAGGGGAGCCGGGCGGATGTTGAATACGTGCGTCTGCTCCAGCTGGCCGCCCGCACGAGTGAGTGCGAGGTGGAGACCGTGCTGGGGCGGCTGCTCGACGGCGGCACCCTCCGCGATTCGGCCCAAGTGAAGGCCGTGGTGCAGCCGGAGCGGATCGCGGTGCCCGCCTGTGTGCTCACGCCCCCGGATTTGACCGTGTACGATGCGTGTCTGGCGACGGCGGGAGGTGTCCAATGAAGACCCCGACCACCACCACGTTGCCACTCATGCTGAAATCTCTCTGTCTCCCCACCTTCGCCCGCGAGTATGCCATCGTGGCGGCGCAGGCAGCCCGCGAAGGACTCTCCCATGAGGCCTACTTGCTAGCGTTGGCCACGCAGGAGGCTGGTGAGCGGGCGGCCCGCCGAGTGGAACGGCTCATCCTGGACGCCAAGCTCCCACGGGACAAGAGCCTGGAGGTCTTCGATCTGACCCGACTGCCGCCCAAAGTCCGCACGACCGTGGCCACCCTGCGGGACGGCACGTTCCTCGATCAGGCGACCAATGTCCTCGTCTTTGGCAATCCCGGGACGGGCAAGACCCATCTCGTCTGTGGGCTTGGGCTGGAACTCGTGCGAAAGCGGCGGCCCGTGCTCTTTGCGCCCACGTTCCAGATCGTCCAACGGTTGCTCGCCGCCAAACGCGATCTTCGCCTGGCCGCGGAACTCAAGCGGCTCGATCGCTTCGAGGCGCTGATCCTCGATGATTTCGGGTACGTGCAGCAGAGCCGCGAGGAGATGGAGGTGTTATTCACCCTCCTGGCGGAGCGCTATGAACGCCGCTCGGTCGTGATCACGAGCAATTTGGTCTTCAGCCAATGGGATCAGATCTTCAAAGCCCCGATGACAACGGCCGCGGCGGTGGATCGAGTCGTCCACCATGCGGTGATTCTCGAACTCTCAATCCCCAGCTACCGGGCTGAAGTGGCAAAGGCGAGAAGCCAGGGCACGGCTGATGGGAGGAGAGCGAGAGAAACGAACGTGAACGACGATCGCACTGGCGGAGCCCAAACGGCGCCCTAACCCGGAGGACGGACCCTGCAATTCTAATTGTCGCCAACCCTCAAATCTAATTGACGTCGAACACCCCCCCACTTCACAAGATGTTGCCGAGAGTCTCTTGATGTCCGGCGTGTCTCGAGGACTGCTTTTGGCTAGACCGAATGCTCGATGAACGCAACCGGCGTCATCAAGACCGATCATAGTTTTCTTATTCACTGAAATTATCGATTGCAGGCAAGAAGGCGTTGGCCCCAGATTGGATCGCTTTTTGTGCCTGGTGCAGGGTTTCTCTTCGTATCTTGGGTAGGTCTATCGACGGAAGAGTTTTACGATTGAGCTGGTAGGAGATAGCAATCGGGTCCTAGTTGAGACGACCTCCGTCGGATCCGCGGAACTGCATTGTCGGATTGGCCCAGCCGCGTTGGGACCCAGGCATTGCAGGGGGATCGGCGAGCCTTCAATACGGCGGTCGTGATTTTATAGTACCAACACCTCCGTCGGGATACAGCATCGACTTTGGGTTGTGAGGACAGGCGTTTGTGAAGGGTTGTTGAGACGTTAGAAGATCAGCGCTGGTGGGCCAATAGGAAATGAGCTAAGCGGGCCTGATCAGAAGTAGGGAGCTTGAGGAATTCGATCCCGAAGTATTCCTCCCTGATCCATCGGACGGCGGCGAGTTCAATGATCAGTGCGTGGGTGGTATCGGGCAGGAGCAGGCGCACAGCCATATAGCTACCCTCCAACATTCTCCGGTGGCATTCCACTAAACATCCCGTTTGAGACAGGTTGTGTATAAGGCCCTCTCCGATAAAGAGGGCGCCGGAGAACATGACAGGACAGACGATTCCAAGGCGGTCTCGAGACCGCTGAAATATGAGAATTGCTTCGGATGAAGGTGGGCGGCCCAGAGGGCCAAGTGATGCTGGGGAGTAGTGGCTCATGGAAGGGAGTATAGTTCCGAGACGCAGTGTGGCAACATCCCGCCTTGGAGGGGCCAGAGACTCGTTGGATGAAGTCGATGCGGGAATTCGAATGACTTGTGAAGACAGGTAATTTAGGGACAGTTCATCGGCGGCTTGCGGCATAAAAGCGGTGGCTGCAGGCCCGACACCGCCAAGGGTAACGACCAAGCAGATACCGGACGAGGTCTCGCCACCCCCGACGTTCAGAGCGACGGATGATTCCGGTACAGGCGGGGCAGGAATAAGCTGTCTTGGGTAGGGATTTCCAGTGAGCGCCGATCGCCCAAGAAAGAGATCATTTAGTGAGCCCCCGACTTGAGAGCTTCGCACTGGTCGCGGGAGTAGTCGTGTAGCGGTTCACGGGCTGCAGGTTTCGGGCTTTCCCAGTTCGCCATGCAATAAAATCGCTCTCGATAGTTGATGGTGAGTAAGTCGAAGGGGCTAGGTCGAGGGTGTTCCGTCTGTTCACGTCGGCGGTCGGTCGCTGTCTCGTTGTGAGCAGCGCTCAGATGACTGGCGTGAGGACGCATTACTCCTGCCACCACACCAGGCGAATGAGATAGATTCCTGCCACATAAGTTCCCGCAATGATGATGGCCCAGAGCATGATCGTGCCTCCTCTTTTTATCTTTTCTGTTTTTGCCGGGGTGTCGCTGCCATAACGACTCTGAGCAGTAGCAACTCGCGTACCACTTTGGTAATGCGTCCCAATCTCGGTTAAACACATTGATTCGCTTGTGAGGAGTGCCTGTGAGATCAATCGCGTTAAGGCAGCAGGTCTAGACAAATGGGACCAAGGTGTATCCGATTCGATAATGACAGCATCAATTTGGATAACGTTGGGAAGTTCGACTTGAATGTGGCCGTGGGTTGGCTACTCGTGGCTGGGCGAATTTATGGTGTGGGCGGCCAGAATTGCCGTGAGGAACATGGCTCTGATGAGCCTTGGATGGCACATGATTACTTCGCCTGGGAGTGAAAGCGGTGACCAAACTGGTGCCTGCCTCGATCAAGGCGCGCCTGGATTTTGGTCGCCGGAGCTAGTTCGAGCCAAAAAGTGAACTCGTAATTGCGACCAGAATCATGAATAGCGATGCGATTAAGCTGAGTGCCGCCGGCAAGTCACTCTGTGCTCTGCGTAAGAGGTCTTTTCGGACGGGATTTTTCTCAGCCATTATGATCGTAGTTGAATTACGCAAGATTCTGAGCTGGCGAAGCGCCTTTTCGAGGTTGTTGTTCGACGGCCAAGGCATGGGCTGTGATAGCGTAGCCGCAGTGGCCGCAAGATAAAAATCCACCCGTGGGGGCGAGGCTGTGATGTTTACAGCGTGGACAATCATAGAGCTTCATGGCGGTTTCCTGGATTAGTGGCAGAAGTCATTGTGTAGTGTCGGGATTGTGCCGGATGGTTGTGGCTGCCGTAACTCCTTATACCGTGCGTGTAGGTGTGCCACGGCGTTGGCGAACGATGTGAACTCGTTGGACTCAAAATGTAGGGTGACTGAGCCATACCTGAAGTGAAGTTTTCCGCAGGTGCACATGTTGAGTGCCGTCTGGCCATTGCGCGGATTCAGCGAATGCATGGGTTGTGAGCTCCTTTGTTGTATGGGAGGGCGGTTTCGATGATCGGTCGTCAGACGGCCGATGATTCGCAATAAAGATTCATCCGGATTAGGACTAGGGATGTCGTGTGATTCGTAGATCGTCTACCGTTATGTTGGATATGGTGCGGCGTGATTTCGCCTGCCTCTCGCCTGAGGAGTATGAGCAAAGTGAGCTATGGGCCCCGCAATTGATACACCTCCATCGCTCCTCCGGATGATAGAAGTCATTGGATGGCTCGCTGGCAAGATATCCTCCGCAACGAGAACAACTCATACGTTGCCCCTCCAGAATAAAGTGTTCTCTGTGAAGCCGCTGGGTGGAGATGGTAAAGGGGTGCTCCCTTCACCGTCTCCACCCAGCGGGTCCATTCACACTACTCCGTCGACCTGATGGGCTTGATCAGTGCCGCCTTGTCTTCAGGCGAGGGACATAAACGGGCAGTTCCTGGTCGCGCTGAAGATTGGAGCAGGGCGAATGAATATTATGATTTCAATTCTCAATATCAGTATAGTGAGTTAGTGAGATCTCGGGAATGCTTATTTTCCTGATCTTCAGATAATTTCTTGGTGCTGAGGATGGCGCGGGCCTGCTATTCGAACTGCGAAGGCGAGGCCTTTCTAGCAGGGAACGAAAAAGAGGGAGCTAAAACGCGGTTTGGGAGGAGTGCGGTGGTCGCTGCCGGCTCAGTCAGTGAAACTTCTTCATCTCCTAGCCGGGAGAGTTGAATCTACGCCACGCTCAGCATGAGAAGGAGGAACGAGTCTGGTCATCTGTGGCGCTCGTTGCGTCTTGCGCTCTGCAGGCGAAAATCGAGGGTTTCCATTTTCGCGACCTGCGACATACGTTTTCGACGATCCTGGTACAGAGCGGAATCGATCTCTACAAGGTGCAACTAGTTGCTGGGGCACAAATCGTCCGTCATGACGCAACGGTATTCGCATCATTATCTGGAGAGTTTACGAAATGAGGTAGAAGTTTTAGATCGTATGCGAGGAGCTAGGACAAATTTAGCACAGCTGGCGGGTCTTGAAGAGGGGTTGAACTGCGTAAGTGATTGGAAATAATGGTGGGCCGTGTAGGGGTCGAACCTACGGCCCGCTGATTAAGAGTCAGCTGCTCTACCAACTGAGCTAACGGCCCCACCTGTGTGCACTATGTTTCGATCATAACGTACCTGACAGAGCGAATGGTGCGCCTGACAGGATTTGAACCTGTGGCCCTCAGCTCCGGAGGCTGATGCTCTATCCAGCTGAGCTACAGGCGCTCCCGTCGATCAGATCCGACACATTAGCATAGCGTTTCTGTTGCTGTCTAGGGAGTTGGATCACCATTTGGCACGAATCCATAGGGCAGGAGGATTTCATCGTCGCCCGGAGGTTGAGCTCGGCGCAGGATGGACAAAGAGAGTGCCTCGTGTTCGGCCAGGCGGTCGGCATCGCGTCGAAGGGTGGCTGAGAGGCGGACAATGGGCACGGCGGTTTGGACGGCACAAGCACCATGGACTATCCCGTCCGATTCGCCGGGAATGCCCATCGTGCGGCATGTGATGGGTCTGTGGGAGTAGATACTGCAGGTTCCGTCGGCCTCCAGGGCGGGGCAGGGAAGGTGGGCGAATCGTTCGGCTATCTCATCGATGGTGTCATCTGCCCACTCGTCAAGGCCCGGTGTCGATTTCAACCTTGGGTAGGCCGTTTCCACAGCGGTGATCTGGGTTCTGGCCCGCGTGACGATGGCGTGCGTGAGGGCGGAAGGCAATTCATCAAGGCCACGTTGTATTTCGAGGGCGTCGAGGCGAGTGATGGGAAAGATGCCGGTACAGCAGTCGCAGCAGCCGCGCCCGCAGGGGATCTGCCCCAGCAGTGAGGCTCGTGCACGTCTGAACCAGTCCTCGGCTTGCTGGAAGAGGGGCAAGGTGTGAGGGGAGGACGCCGTGGCCTCCATGGTGCCTATTCCTCGGGGAGAGAGAGATCGACGATGAGTTCTCCTTTGGGGGAGAAGAATCCTTGCTGATCGATCTGCACGATGCCGTTGCAGTGTTCCTGGAAAAATTCCAAAATCCATCCGTTGAAATCATAACCCTCGTCGGTGACGTCGGCTTCGACCATGCGCGTTGTGAGGATGAACCGCGCGCGGGTGACGTGTTCTTGGGCCAGACTGGCCTCGAGGCTGTCGTGTGAGGACAGATGCTCCAGGAATTGTTTCTGCTCCTGCTCGAACAAATCTTGATAGCTGCCCCGGTCGCGCACGCAAAACACGTGAATCGGCTTACGCTCGCGCGCATAACCCAAAATGACCTGCACCCATGCCCACTCGTCCAGCATGGCATCGCTCATGTCGGGGGGGAGAATGGGAAGTTGTCCCCGCGACTTGAGGAATTCCATCAACAGGCGAAGCGGTGGAGCATTGTCATTTTTGCAGAAGACTCGTGAGTAAATGACCGCTTCGGGTGCGGCGCCCTCGGCTGGTTGGGCGGTAGAGGGAAGAATAGGAAGTTCTTTAGCCATGGCGACGCCTCGTGATCCTGAGTGATGCATTGAACAGCAGCATGCCTTTCTACTCTACTCTGTGGCTCACACGGCGCGCAAGAGCATCGAGCGTGCTGGTCGCCTCTCTGGATGCGCGTGCTCCGCTTTGCGGCTCTTGACAGCCCCCAGGGCTTTGGATACACTCTCGCCCTGTTTTCGGACTGATTCTGCAGGACACTCGCAGATTTCCGGCTCTACCTCTGTACGTACGAGTTTATAGATCGCAGACCGCACAAGTCAGTTCACTTTCATTCGTTGTTCAAAGGGAGGAACGCATGGCCAAGTCGATGACGAAATCGCAGATTGCTGACCATCTTGCTGGAAAGGCGGGGATTACCAAAAAGACGGCTGTCCAGTTCCTGGACGATTTTGCCGCTCTCGCCTATCGTGAAGCGAAGAATGCCTTCGTAGTACCGGGAATCGGAAAGTTGGTGCTGGCCAATCGGAAGGCCCGCATGGGTCGGAACCCGCAAACGGGTGAGCCGATCAAGATTCCGGCCAAGCGGGTGGTGAAGTTCCGAGTCGCGAAGATGGCCAAAGATTCGATCCTCGGAAAGAAGTAGTCAGCCTCGTTCCTCTATTAGACTGAAGGGCCGGTGCTCCGTCATTGAGAGCACCGGCCTTTGTGTTTTTGCAGCGGCCATAGGTAGCGGCGTGCCAATGAGTACGTGGCGGATACTAAAAAGACGGGGCGAGTCCGCTTCCACCTGCGCCGTCATGTCCCACGAAGCGCACCGCATCGCCGTCTTGCACCAGAGAATCTTCGCTGGCGATGCGTTTGTTGATGGTGACCAGGACTTTTTTCTCCCGCAACAGTTGGAGCATGTGACGAAGCCCGCGTCCTTGCCGCTGAATAACCTGCCGAACTGTCACAGGGGTGGGGAGTTCACATGCGAGGTCCCGCTCTCCATCCGTGGTTTGAAGTTGTCCCATCAGCGTAATCGTAATCATGCGACCTGTGTCCTCCCAGTCGATCTGCCGTAGTGTTTCGTTGTGCCGTGCAGCCGAGCGGCCCAAATTGACTCCCCCAGCCGGCTGCGACTAATATTATCACCATGCAATCCCTGAATATCCAGCGACCAGGAATGCCGGACCTCCAGTTTGCCTTGGTGGTATCGGCCTTGTGCACGTCCGGCCTGGAAACCCTGAACGTCCCGGAGGAACTTCGGCGGAGAGTGTTCGACGCTTGTTGGGCGCTCGTCAGCACCGATCCCCCACCGACCAACCCTCGGGAGCGTGTGCTGGACTTGCGATTCGGCACGGAGCTCACGCTGGACGCCATCGTGGCCACCATTCGCCAGCTCTTCGCAGCAGCGGGGATTTCCATGCTGACCTGGGATCATGCTCCCAGCGATCCAACCCGACCGAGTAGTCCTGCTGCAGAGCCGTTGATTGATCGATTGCAGAAGCTCTACCCTGATCCGCCTCCGACTGCTGATCCCTCAGACCGAAACTAGCTGCCATTCTTGGTTCTCTATTGGCTTCGTTCATTCAACATCAGGTTGGGGAAGTGGAGGGTCGCTTTCCGCCTGAGATCGAACGAGGTATGATGCCATCCGTTCTCCCCCTGCGATTCAGGAGGTGTCATGCAGATTACGCCCACGCCGCTTAAGGGCCTGTTTCAGATCGAGCCTGATGTGTTCGGCGATGCCCGGGGAAAATTCGTCGAGATCTTTCGCGAATCACGCTACGACGCGGCCGGAATCGACAAACCTTTTCTCCAGGACAACTTTTCCTGGTCCGTACGTGGCACGTTGCGCGGACTCCACTATCAGCTATCTCGGCCGCAAGGGAAATTGGTCACGGTCGTCAAGGGAACGGTTTACGATGTGGCGGTCGATATTCGGCACGGGTCGCCGACGTTCGGGCAGTGGTATGGAGTCGAGCTATCCGATAGCAACATGCGGCAGTTGTATATTCCTCCCGGTTTTGCCCATGGCTTTTGCGTCCTCAGCGAGGACGCAGGGTTTCTGTATAAGTGTACGGATGTCTATTCCCCGCCGGATGAGCGGGGAATCCTATGGAATGATCCGGCTCTCGCCATTGCCTGGCCTGTAAAGACCCCGCTGCTGTCGGCGAAGGATCAAGCGTATAAGTGCCTGGCCGACATGATGACGGAATTGCCTCGTTATGAAAGCCGCTAGTCCTCGGCCGTTTGGTCGGCCGATTCCATGGCCACACAACTCTTTTTCTTAGGCGGGTCTCCGGCAACGTGTTGCCCGTGTCTTCTCTTCCCCTTCCTTTCGCTCGTCGTCCGGAATCATGGACTCAGGTACTTTGTGGCCTTCCTTCCGATGCCTGAGACCGAGCCAGTCTTGCCGCGCGATGGGCCTGCATGCTATGTAGGAATCATTCCTGTTTAGTGAGCGAGATCATGAAGTTGAATTCGCAGGAGATTGAGGCCCGGTTTCGACGGCACGCGGTGCGTGTGACTCGCCAGCGGGCGGCCATCTATGCGGCGTTGGCGGAGACTACCAGCCATCCCACTGCCGAGGACCTCTATCGCACGGTCAAGCGCGAGCATCCGATGATGTCACGCAATACGGTGTATTACACGCTGGGGGTCTTGCGGCAAGCCGGTTTGGTTCAGGAAGTAAACGTCGGTCATGAGGTGGCGCGGTTCGACGGGAATGTCACGGTGCACCATCATCTGATTTGTCTGGGCTGTGGTCAGATTGTGGATGTGATGGACGACGGGTTGAATCATCTGGCCATCCCGAGTCGGCAGGCCGGGGGATTTCATGTACTCGGGCATCGAGTGGAGTTTCACGGATATTGTGCAGACTGTCAGCAGGCAGGTCTTGGCGCGATGGAGCGTCGTGGGTAGGAGTATCGATTCGTCACTTAACTGAAGGAGGAGAGTATGGGAAACAGTTTGAAGGGCACGAAGAGTCACGAGAATCTTAAGCACGCGTTTGCCGGGGAATCACAAGCCAACAGGCGCTATCTCTATTTTGCGCGCCGTGCAGACATCGAAGGGTATCCCGATGTGGGCGGGCTGTTCCGTGATACGTCTGAAGCGGAAACCGGTCATGCATTCGGCCATCTGGATTTTCTGAAAGAAGTGGGTGATCCCGCCACCGGTGTGCCGATCGGAAACACCGAAGCCAACTTGAAGTCCGCGATCGAAGGGGAAACCTACGAATACACGCAGATGTATCCGGGTATGGCAAAGACCGCACGCGATGAAGGCTTCTCTGAATTGGCGGAGTGGTTTGAGACCCTGGCCAAGGCGGAACGGTCCCATGCCAATCGGTTTACCAAAGGCCTGGATAGCTTGAAGCAAGGCTAAGACCTGTTCGACGTCAGTCTTTGGATATCGGCGATCAGCGAGGGATCGATGTGATCTCCTCCGCTGATTGCTGGTTGCCGATGGCTGCCTGCATGATGGCAACGCGCCTATGAACCAATTCAACCTCATCAATCCGATCGATCCCAAGGACCTGGAAAAGGAAACCCTGCGGATCTACGATGTGTGCGACGGCTGCCGCCGGTGTTTCAATCTCTGCCCCTCATTCAATACGTTGCTGGATCGAATCGATGAGTACGAGAGCGATGTGGCGAAATTTACCGCGGCGGACCATCATCGCGTCGTCGACGAATGCTACTATTGCAAACTCTGTTTCAACCATTGCCCGTATACGCCGCCCCATCAATATGGCATCGACTTTCCGCTCTTGATGGCGGTCTGGAAGAAGCGGCTGGCAACGGAACGGGGCACCCGCTGGCGGGACTGGCTGTTGACGCGGACCGATCTGCTGGGGAGAGTGAACAGCGCCTTCGCACCGTTGGTCAACTGGGGGTTGGGTCAGGGGTGGCTACGGGGTCTTCTGCAGACGGTGCTGGGTGTCCACCGTGACAGGCAGGTGTTGCACTATCAGCGTGAAACATTTGTGCGCTGGTGGGCTCGTCGATCTGCAGGCCGCAAGGTAGGCACTGGAAAGAAAGCGGCATTGTTTGCCGGCTGCTTGGTTAATTACCAGGCTACCGATGTGGGCAAAGCGACCGTGCAGGTGCTCGAAAAGAACGGGGTTGAAGTGGCACTGCCGGACCAGTCCTGTTGCGGAATGCCGTCATTCGATATCGGCGATACAGCGGCGATGGTGGCGGCGGCAGAGCGTACGATCGCCTCACTGAAATCATGGGTGGATCAGGGCTATGATGTGGTCATTCCTACTCCCAGTTGCAGTCTCATGGTGAAGCGGGAGTATGTCAGTTTGGTGGCCGGAGACGAGGCGAAACGGGTGGCCGAGCATACGTACGACATCAGCGAGTACCTGATGAAGATGAAGCGTGAGGGGGGCTTGGCCATGGATTTCACGCAGAAGCCGGGTCGTGTGGCCTATCAGGTGCCCTGTCATCTGCGGGATCAAAATATCGGTTTCAAATCGAAGGAACTCATGGAATGCGCCGGGGCCAAGGTCGAGGTCATAGAGAAATGTTCCGGGCATGACGGTTCCTGGTCGGCCAAGGTCGAATTTTTCCCCCTCTCCATGAAGATCGCGCAAAAAGCCGTGCGCATGGTCGAGCAGGCGCCGGCTGATTTGGTGGCATCCGACTGTCCGCTGGCGGGGCTTCAGCTTGATCAAGCCGGGGCCGTGGCCCACGCGGGAGGGAGATCCTCGCAGCATCCCATCCAGATTGTGCGAGACGCGTATGGATTACCCAGGGACCCGCGTGCCTCCTGAGGGTTGGCCTCCTGCTCGCGGCAGGAGATGTCTTCTCACCCCGGACTAGATCATGAAAGCACTCACACAGCAGGACCTGATTCCTCACGATGAGTATGAGAGGCGGCGCGAAACGTATCGTCAGGCCATCATCGAGCTCAAACGGCGTAGGCGGATCGGTCTTGGCGAGAAGATCACGTTGGTGTTCGAGAATCGGGAAACTCTGCGTTTCCAGATCCAGGAAATGATTCGCGTCGAGCGGATCTTCGACCCGCAAAAGGTCCAGGAGGAGCTGGATGTGTACAATGCCCTTCTCCCGGCCTCGGGTGAATTGAGTGCGACTCTCCTGATCGAACTCACGGATCCTGACACAATGAAGCAGTGGCTCGATTTGTTTATGGGCCTGGATCACGGCCAGAAGGTCGGCCTCCGGGCAGGGGGGGACGTGGTCTATGGCGAATTCGAGGGCGGCCATAGTCATGACACGAAGATCAGCGCGGTTCATTTCGTCCGCTTTCGTCCGACCCCTGCGATGGTAACGGCCATCGGTGATCAGGCTGCGCGGGTGGCGCTGACAGTTCGTCATGCCGGGTATGAGGCCGAAGCCGAGGTGCCGTGGGTGATGCGACAGGAATGGCTTGAGGATTTGAGCACGGTCGGGTAATGTTCATGGATGTGTGCGCGATGCGCACCCACAATAATCGTGCCTGAACGCTGTCAAACGAGAATCGGTTCCTATGGCCTCAGTTCTCCTCAACAAACGCATTGAGTTCTGCGCGTCCCACCGGTACCACAAGCCGGAGTGGGATGCTGCGAAGAACCGCGCCACGTTCGGCCCCTGTAATAACGATCCTGGGCATGGCCATAACTACATGCTGGAAGTGACGGTGGCGGGAGAGGTCGATCAGCGGACCGGAATGGTCGTGAACCTCTTTGATTTGAAACGCGTGTTGTTGCAGGTGTTGGAGGAGTTCGATCACAAGCACCTCAATCTCGACCTGCCCTATTTTGAGCGCCAAATTCCAACCTCCGAAAACGTCGCGCGTGTCCTGTGGGACAAGCTTCAAGCGCAGCCGGATATCGGTACCCTCCAACGGCTGTCGTTGTACGAGGATGAAGATCTCTGTGCCAACCTCACGGCAGAGGCCGGGCCGGAGGTGGCCTCGGTGACGAGGAGGTATTCGTTTACCGCCGTGCATGACGGCCATCGTGGACATACCTGGGATCTGTTCGTGTCGGTGCATGGACCGATCGATCGTGAGACCGGCATGGTTACGGATATTGTTGCGTTGGATCACTTGCTGAAAGAACGCGTACTGGTCCCGTTCGACGGGCGGGATCTGCGCATGGTGTTGGCGACGCCCTCAGTCACTGGCGAATATCTGGCCAAGGCGGTGTGGGATCGTATCGTTTCGGCCATTCCAGCCGGAACGCTTCAACTCGTCAAGCTCGTCCAAACTCGCGATCTCTTCTACGAATACGCCGGCTGATTCCGGTCCGTCTCCTCTCGTCTCCCTGCAACGTGGCTGAGCGTTGTGCCTGCGAGGGCCAGCCAGCCGACGCACGACAGAAGCTGCACAAACTTCCACCGCTCGGCAGTTCTTGCCGGGTGTTCTGCGTCGAGTGCTCCTCGCACTCGCAAATTCACTGGGTTTCAAGCCGTTCTTCATCCCGGTATCTGTGGCCCGAAAGTTGTATCTATGGATGGATGCTGGGTCGTTCTGCTCGGGTCGATCGGGAGGTACTGACACCATGATGTCCATCTGGGAATTCTTCGGCCAAGACGTGGCGCTCTTCGGGCAGCTCCATAGTCCCATGTTGAGTTGGCTCGGTTCCGTCGGATTGATCGCGCTGTTTCTATGGCATGCCGGGCGGCTGACGGCGGCCATCTCCAGCGTTCAGGGATGCTACACCCGCGTATGGCCGACCTTGACGAGTCTCACTGCCAGCCGCAAGAGTCTGCAATCAGAGTGGCTGACGGTCCCCAGCTTGAGCGATGTGAAGAAACCGGCCAACGAGTCCGGTGGTCAATCGGAGCGGGTCGATTTGGATGATCTTCACACGCTCGACAAGGCCATGCGTCGGGAGCCTCGCCTTGAACAGGCCTGGCTGCATTTTCGCAAGACCTTTATTGTGGAGCGCACCGCCTGGTTCATCGAGCCGAAAGTGTTTGCGACGCGCACGGCGGCAGAATTTTTCCCTCGTGATCTACTGAATAGCCGATTGAATCTCGCCTTTTACCATCAGTTCCCGTCGTTGATTACGGGAGGCGGTCTGTTGCTCACGTTTCTTGCGATTCTCATCGGCCTGAGCAAACTTCATGCGGATGGATCACATATCGTGGGCATTCAAGGGTTGATCAACGGATTGGCCGGGAAATTTTTGACGTCGATTGTCGGGTTGCTCTGTGCCAACCTCTTTGTGCTTCTGGAGAAGTCCGCCTTGCATCGGTTGGGCACCACTCAGCAGCAGTTTGTCGCCATGGTCGATGAACTGTTCCCGCGCAGAACCATGGAACAGATGTTAGAGAACTTCACCCCCGGAGCGGGGCCATCACACACGCCTGCCGCAGTGGGTGCGGTGCCCGTTGATCTTGGCGATCGCCTCGTGGGTACCCTCAGTGATCGGTTGAGTCCCACCGTGACGGCGCTGAGGGAGGCCGTAGAGGTGTTGAGCAGGCGGGAACCGGGTGGCCGGTTCGCTGCACCGGATCGTTTGGCGGAGGAGTTATCGCGGGTGATGCAGCAGACGATGGCGGCTCCGATTCAGGAATTGAACCAGGCGATTCACTTGCTTGCCCACTCGGTCGAGGAACTCAAACGTGGCCAAAAAATGGAGCCAGGAGCGGAGCCGAGAGAGAGCGAATTTGAATCGACGTTCTTCGATGACACGCTGCCGTCAGAATTGGAAGAGGAAGCCATCCCTGATGACAGCATGAGCGGGTTACGGTGGTTTGCGAATTGGCGTCAGGGCGCCTCAATGAAGGGCGCGGCCTGATATGCGCACCAACTTCTCGTCGGATTCGCAGGAACAGTCTTCGACTCTCACCATGGGCATCACGGATTTGATGACGTCACTCGCCGTCATTTTTATCCTCCTGTTCAGCGCCTATGTCACCAAAGTCTCCGAAACGGAATCACAGGCGAAGGTGCCGGTCCCCATTCCGGCGCCGGAGCGGAAGGTGGCTCGGACGACGACGGATGATATCAAGGGGCTGTTGCGCGACCATTTTCAACGATTCGACCTTTCCCTGGATGCCGATCCCGCCGATCCCAATGTGGTGCGGATTGTCGTGCCGGAGGCGTTGCTGAACTTTGAGTTCGGGAGAGGCGCACTCTCGTCGGTGGCGGACCGATTTCTTGCGGATGCGATGCCGACCTATGCGGCGTTGCTCTGCGGTGCCATGCGGGATCAAATCGATTCGCTCGTGATCGAAGGGCATACCGATGATCGCGGCTCGGATATCTACAACTTGAAGTTGAGCCAACAGCGTTCGTTGAATGTGATGGTGAAGGGGTTGGAAGTCATCCAGGACTCGGCGCCCTGGGCCTATCGCTGTTTCCACGAAAAGACGTCTGCCAGCGGGCGAGGTCGGCAAGATCTCGTCATGGATGAGTCGCGTGGCCTTGATCGAGATAAGAGCCGACGAGTGGTATTTAAAATCCGCCTGCGGCCTACGGCTCAGCAGACTGAGATGAAGCAAGCCATGCGGACGATTGAAGAGCCGAACTTCAGCTCCCGCCTGTTCTAACGCCGTTCCGGGGACGGCCCGTCTTGCGCGCAACGAAATCCGACATCATTCCGTCGCGCATCTGGCGCATATCCGGCGCGATTTGACGACCTGATGGCCTTGGAATCATTGTTCCAGGCGCCTCCACGCAATGCCCGAAGTGGCCCCGCGGAAGGTCCTTTCGGATTGTCTCGTGCGCTGAATTGGTAGTAGGTCGGATCATACCAGTCGGCGACCCATTCCCAGAGATTCCCTGCCAGGTCATACACCCCCTCCGGTGTTTTGCCCAGTTCAAAGCGTCCGACATTGCTCAGGGTGTTGTATCCGCGCCATCTGGTCTCACCTGCATTGGCATGTCCCCTGGTCGGATGCGCACTTCCCCACGGGTAGATCCGGCCCTCGGTGCCGCGAGCAGCAATCTCCCACTCCGCTTCTGTCGGCAATCGTTTCCCCACCCATCGGCAATAGTCACGCGCATCGTACCAATTGACGCCGACCGCCGGTTTGTTCTCGTGAGCGCCGGCGGTGGCCTCATTCCACTTGAACGGCGCATCCGGTTTCTGGGAGGCCAGGAACTCGGCATAACGAGAGACGGTGGTTTCGTACACATCAAGATAAAAGGCTTTGACCGAGACGCGATGGACCGGCTGTTCATCCTCCTGACCGAGGTCGCTGCCCATGGCGAATTCACCGGCAGGAATGAGCACCATTGGCCCACCACGATGCGAGCCGATGAACTTGGTGCTAGGCTCGACGGGGGCGGAGTTGGATGGATTAGCTACGACTGAATGTGAAGGGCGTGGTGAAATGTCCTCCGCTTCGGCAGCTCCTGTGAATGGGAGGCAATAGAGCAGCGCGATGGCACAGGCGATCGGTACGAATGTCTGCATTGTTTCGTGGGTGATCGACTGCGAGACGGTCGGCGGTTTTGGTCTCACCTGCACATTGTATCCCGTTCATGCGAAAAAGTGTGGGGGAGGGACCGTGTAGGGTGCGCGTCCTTAGCGACGGACAAGTTGCAGCAGGGCTTCAGTGGGTGCGGTGAGGGCTATCGGAGATGGAGGCTGTTACTTCAGCAGATGGTCGGAGATTAATGCCGCCAGCTCGGCCGGTTCGACCACCCCTTCACGAGTCAGCAGCAGTTTGCCCTGCGCGAAGAAATGCGTGGTGGGGTAGGTCTCAAACGTATGCGCTTTCTTGATCTCTCGGCATCGGCCTGGCACGTGCATTTTGGCCTTGCCGATCTTGATCGTGGGGAACTTTGCAGCGGTTTCTTCCAGGATGGGATCGTATTGCTTGCACGGTTCGCAGGTGGCCAAGCCGTAGGCGACGACTGCGCCGGCACTCTCGGTAAACTCTTTGTAATTTTCGTCGCGAACGTCTTGGACTGTGCCGGTCATACTCTCTCCTCGGCTGTGAGGGATGACCGAGGGGTGGGCGTCGTGGTGACCTGACCCCTTCCCCCTCGGTCCCTCGTGGCGCTTAGCTCAGTTTCGCGAGGGCCGCGAGAATGTCCTTATCTTCCCGTGCCACCTTGATTTCCTGAACTTTCACGTAGGCGACTTTGCCGTTCTTATCGACGATGACCGTTGCGCGCTTGCCGCAATTCAACGGTTCAAAATACAGACCATACTTCTTCACGACTTCGCGATTGAAGTCAGAGAGCAGGCGATGCTTCAAGTCGAGGGAATCCGCCCAGGCCTTGTGGGAGAAGAAGCTGTCGCAGCTGATGCCGAACAGTTCGGCGTGGGCGCTCTGGAACTTCGGGAAGTCATCGGTCAGGCACTTGTTTTCACCCTGACAGACCGGGCTCCAGTCGAGCGGGTAGAACGCGAGCACGACATTGCTCTTCCCTCTGAAATCGCTCAACTTCACGTCCTTCTGGTCCTGATCTTTTAATGTGAAATCCGGCGCGGTATCGCCGACCTTAATTTCTGCAGCCACATCACTCATTGAGAATCCTCCTAGGTTAGACCTACAGCCCTACGCAAAACCTTTTTGTGGTACCACGCCTGGAAAAACCTTGTCAACGGGGCCAGAAGGCCTAGGGGGAAGCGGGTGCAGTCACAATCACTTGATTTCATGATGTGTTGCGGACTTTCTGAGGTGGCGGGTCAGAGGATGTCAGAAGTGATTTGTCGGAATGCCATCATGCGGCCGGTCGGTGCTGCGGTGCGATGTTTGATGAATCGGATGGTGTGAGCGAGGGCCGGAAGGTCCAACGAGCTTCCTACTTTTTGATTCTGTCCGGACCGTAAGACTGTGTCGGCCGCGGACTTTAGGAGGGCGATGGTCTCGGCGTCCGGAAGGCCTCGGGGCTGAATCACTTCCAGCTCGTCCAGTCCGAACTTGTTTAATCCCAATGTATGGAACCATTCGGATGATTCATCGGTACTCTCGCTCTGCTGGACGGTGACATGATCGCGGTGAGAGAAGACATTCAACGGTCGATCATTCCAATCCGACGGATTGAGGTATTCCTGGCACAGGACATCGAAGGCCGTGCCCTGGGTGAGCAGTGTCAGGCCGCGGGCGAGCCGGGCAGCGACGAGCACCGTATCTGCAATGGTGCTTGGGGCGGTGGCGGCTGGTGAGATGGCTCCGAGCTGCCGGTGATCCCAGGATAGGACGGGCTGCCATTGTGCGGCGTCGGATTGAGGGAGGCTGGTCAGGAGATATGCCTGCCATGGACCGTGGCTGGCGCTGATGCGGCCTCCGGCTTCATGTTCGAGGCAGGTCAGCGGCCCGCCGTACTGAAGGTCGTACCAGATCTTCAGTTCGTCGAGAGACGGCGGCGCCCCGCGATAGCCGACCAAGTAGAGTGGAGACTTCGCGGGCGCAGGTTTCGGGGATTTTTTCCTGATCTTCATGCCGCCCGCTCAGCAAGGCGCCGAGCGCCTGCTGAGTTACTTGGAGCTCTTCTTCGCTTTCCGACGGTCATCCGGGTTCAGGAGCCGCTTGCGGAGGCGGAGATATTTCGGCGTCACCTCGACCAATTCATCCTGGCCGATGTATTCCATCGCGAATTCCAATGACATTTCACGCGGTGGTGTGAGCACTAAGGCCTCGTCCGTGCCGGCTGCGCGCATGTTGCTCAATTGTTTCTGCTTGCACACGTTGACGTCCAGGTCCTCGTCGCGGCTGTTCTGGCCGACGACCATGCCCTGGTAGACTTCGACCGAGGCGCCGATAAACAATTCACCACGTTCTTGAGTCATGAAGAGCGCATAGGCCGTGCTGGTTCCGGCTTCGAAGGCTACCAGCGAACCATGCGGTGCCACGAGAAGCGCCTTTTCATCCGCCGGGGCATAACCGGAAAACACGTGGTGCAGAATGATGGTACCGCGGGTCTTCGCCAGCAGGATGTTTTTCAGGCCGATAATGCCGCGCGTCGGGATGTGATACTCAATGTGCATTTCGCTGGCGGTGCCTTCGGAATGCACGAGCTTCATGTGACGGAGTTCGCCGCGTCGTTTGCCGATTTCTTCAATCACCGGCCCCTGATATTCAGAAGGAACCTGAATGGTCAGCTCTTCAAAGGGTTCCGTGACTGTATCGCCTTCTCGGTGCAGGATGACCTCGGGCTGAGAGATCTGCAGCTCATATCCTTCACGACGCATCTGTTCGATCAGCACGCCGAGATGAAGTTCGCCACGGCCGGCCACGAGAAACCGGTCGGCGCTGTCTGTTTCCTGCACGCGCAGGGAGACGTTGGTTTCCAGCTCCTTGAACAATCGTTCACGCAGGTGGCGCGAGGTCAGGTATTTTCCGTCACGGCCGGCGAACGGGCTGTTGTTGACCGAAAACGTCATCTGCACGGTCGGTTCGTCGATCGTCACGCGCGGGAGCGCGACCGGATTGGTCGGATCGGCAATCGTGTCACCGATGTTCACTTCTTCCAGGCCGGAGAGAGCGACAATTTCACCCGCTTCAGCCGTTTCGACATCGGTGCGCTCAAGGCCTGAAAACACCGCAAGATCGGAAATCTTGCCGGGGACCTGGCCGCCGTCCTTGGTCAGAGTGACCACGTTTTGGCGGCGGGCGATGGAGCCGGATTGGATCTTTCCGATCCCCATTTTCCCTTTATAGGAATCCTGGGCCAGGGCCAGCACGAGGAGCTGGAACGGGGCGTCCGCGTTGATGGCCGGTGCCGGAATCTTGTCGAGAATCGTCTCCAGGAGCGGGGAGATCTCCGTCCCTGGCTGCTTGAGATCGAGGGTCGCCACCCCCTTGATGGCGGAGGTATAGACGATAGGAAAGTCCAGCTGTTCGTCGGTGGCTCCCAGATGCACGAAGAGATCGAAGGTGCGATTGACGACGTCATCGATGACCGCATCGGGGCGATCGATTTTGTTGATGACGACGATGGCTTTATGTCCGAGGGCCAACGCTTTGCGCAAGACGAACGTGGTCTGCGGCATGGGGCCTTCTTTGGCATCGACGAGGATCAGCACGCCATCCACCATGCGGAGTGTCCGCTCCACTTCGCCGCCGAAATCTGCGTGGCCCGGCGTGTCGACGATGTTAATCTTCACACCTTTATAGGTCACGCTGGCGTTTTTTGCGCGGATCGTGATGCCACGCTCGCGCTCCTGATCCATTGAGTCCATGATGCGCTCACCCATGTCATCGATCTTGCGATGCACGTGGGTCTGGCGCAGCACGGCGTCGACGAGAGTCGTCTTTCCATGGTCGACGTGGGCGATGATGGCAATGTTGCGGATGTCGGTCCGACGACCTTGCGGCGCGTGCAGACCCGATGTGGTGGATGAGGGCGCTGAGCTGTTCATAATCTCCAATGCCGTGAAAGTGCCAAAAAAAAGACGCCTTCCTATGAAGGCGTCTAAGCCTATGGAATATACCCGATTCAAACGTCTTCCCGCAAGCTGATTGTCGAATGTTCCGCGGAAACTTCTTCGGACGATGATTCGAACCTTGCTTGAGTTTGTCGGGTGTGCATTGTATGGTGGGGTTGTCGCGGGTTGACCCCTTCTCCTCGCAACCATCCAACTTCATGTCCGAACTCGATCACTTACTCGATAAGCCGGAGAAGCCTCGCCGTCGCTGGCGATGGTGGAAGATTGCCGTCATCGGCCTGCTGTTGGCCATTGTGCTCGGTGGCGGCGGGGCGGCCGGCATTCTCTGGTATTTCTCTCAAGACCTGCCCTCGCTGGATCCCTTGCAGAACTATCAGCCGAGTCTGGTGACGCGCGTCTACTCCGACGACCGGCAAGTGATCGGCCAGTTTTTCATCGAGCGACGGTTCCTCAAGCCCATTCAGGAGATGCCCAAGAGTCTGACTCAAGCCGTCATCGCGACTGAAGACACGAGATTTTTTGAGCACCCGGGCCTGGACATCGTCGGCATTCTGCGGGCGGCCTGGACCAATATTCGCCATGGCGGCCGGAAGGTTGAAGGCGCGAGTACCATTACCCAGCAGCTGGCGCGGTCTCTGTTTCTTTCGGCAGAGCGGACGTTCGATCGCAAAGTCCGGGAACTCATTCTGGCCTACAAGATGGAACTGGTGCTGACCAAGGAACAGATTCTGGAGATGTATTTGAACCAGATCTATTTCGGCCAGGGGGCCTATGGCGTGGCGGCGGCCAGTCAGACCTATTTCGGGAAAGAACTGTCAAAGCTCACGCTGGCTGAATCGGCGTTTCTCGCCGGTCTTCCCAAATCCCCCAGCCACTACTCCCCCTTTAAGGCCTATGACCGGGCCAAGAAGCGGCAGGAGCATGTGTTGAGCCGGATGGCCGAGGCGGGTTTTATCAGTGCCGCCGATCGTGAGCAAGCTGTAGCCGAAAAGCTGAACTTCCGCCGTCCTGGCAGTGAACATCTCGGGCCCTATTTCGTGGAGTATATCCGGCAATTGCTGGTGGCCAAGTTCGGTGAAGCGATGGTGTACAAGGGTGGACTGGAAGTGTTCACCACGCTGAATGCCGATATGCAGAAAGCGGCTGAAACGGCTGTGTTCAACGGACTCCGCGAGGTCGATAAGCGCCAGGGCTGGCGTGGCCCGCTCCGCACCGTCGATCTGGCGACCCTGGAGGTGCCGGCACCCGATCCCTCTGTGAAGCTGGCGGAGGGGGATATCATGGAAGGGGTGGTGACGAAGATCGCCAAAGATCACGTGCTGGTCCAAATCGGCGGTAGCACCGGTCGGCTGGCCTTCGACGATATGGCCTGGGTAACCAAGTATCTCAAAGGCAAGGATCCCACCAAGGATGCCGTTCCGGTCAAGAATATCAAGCAACTGCTGGCGCTGGGTGATGTCATCGAGGTCGGGGTGAAGAAGCTTGAGAAGGAGATTGTGCATCTGCGCTTGGAGCAGACCCCGCTGGTTGAAGGCGCTCTGGTTGCGATCGATCCCAAAACGGGCGCCATCCGCGCGATGGTCGGCGGGTATGATTTTGCGCGCAGTGAATACAATCGTGCGGTGCTCGCGCGCCGTCAGCCCGGGTCCTCGTTCAAGCCGATCATCTATGCCACGGCGATGAACCAAGGTATGAGTCCGGCTACGGTAGTGCTCGATGCCCCGGTGGTGTACGAACAGGAGGAAGAAGACAAAACCTGGAAGCCTGAAAACTACGGCAAGCGGTTCCACGGCATTGTGAGTTTGCGGGAGGCGCTGATTCATTCTCACAATCTCGCCACCGTGCGGCTCCTGGATAAAGTAGGCATTCGGAACGTGATCGATTTCTCGCGGACGGTCGGTATTGTGAGTCCGCTGGCTGCCGATCTTTCGCTGGCGTTGGGTTCGTCCGGCGTGGGGTTAACGGAGTTAGTGTCAGTGTACGGTGTGTTTGCCAATCAGGGCATGCGGGTGGAGCCTTATGCAGTGGCAAGCGTGCAGGACAGTGGCGGTCGCACGTTGGATCAGGCGGCCATTCAGCCGCGTCAGGTGGTGTCCCGCGAAACGGCATACCTCATTACGAATATGATGGAAGATGTCATTCAACGCGGAACAGGCATGGCGGCCAAGGCTGTCATCGACCGGCCGGTGGCGGGGAAAACCGGGACGACCAATGACTTCACCGATGCCTGGTTCATCGGTTCGACGCCTAATCTGGCGACCGGGGCTTGGGTGGGCTTCGACGATCGGCGTCCCTTGGGTGAAACCGAATCCGGCGCGCACGCGGCCCTGCCGATCTGGATCTCCTTTATGAAGGACGCGCTCAAGCAACTACCGGTTGTGCCGTTTGAAATTCCCGACGGGGTGATGTTTGTGAAAGTGGATCCCTCGACGGCGCTCCTCACCGATCAGGACGAGCAGCATGGCACCGTGGAACTCTTTACAAAAGGCACTGAGCCAACCAAGAGTGCGGGATCCAAGATCGATCCCACCGAGTTCTATAAGCTGGACCAGCTGCAGGATAGTGCCCCACCGGTTCCTGTCGAGCCGTAGCCCGACGCCGACCAGGTTTCCTACCTAAATCTTCTCTGCCCATCCGGGCACAGCACCACACTACGATGGTCATGACGCCGGCGCCGGCCTGGCTGTGAGATGTGTTGTGTGGTGAAGGACGTTCGGTTGGCCGTATCAGGACTGGGAGTCCTGATATTCTTCGTGCCAGGCCATTTGAATGGATTCAAGGGTTTTTTCGTTCGACTTCTTCGGGTCGTCCTTGAATTCGGGGAGGGCGACGATCCACGCATGCATGTCGGTGAAGCGGACGGTGAGGGGATCGGTGGTCGGGTGGGCCTCCACCAAACGGATGGCGAGTTCTTCAGTGTCACTCCACTTCAAATCCATTGCAGCTCCTCGAGTTCAGGATTGCGTCACGTCAGAGACTTTTTTGCCTTGGAGCCCTTGTTTCAGGGAATCGTCCAGCATGGCCACGGTGAGCCCTTTGGCTGCCTGCTCAATGTCAGCCATGCGCGCACGGATGGCACGAGGATCGATTCCGTCCTTGGCCGTCGACAATGCCGAGAGGGCCGTGCGTATGGCTTCGACTTCCCCTAAAGCGACGAGATGCCCGCCATCGGCTAACGATTTTTCGGTCGTGGTGATCAGCGCTCCTGCATCGAGTCTGGCTTCGATCAGCTTTCGCGCGTTGACGTCGTCTGCGGCGAACTTGAACGAATCTTCGATCATCCGTTCTACTTCTTGATCCGATAATCCGTAGGAGGGTTTAACCTCGATCGATTGAGTCTCAGCGGTCCGCATGTCTTTGGCCATGACATTCAGAATGCCGTTCGCATCGATCAGGAAGGTCACTTCAATGCGTGGAACTCCCGCGGGCAAGGGCGGCACCTTGAGACGGAAACGGGCCAGGCTGCGGTTGTCTTTGGCCAGCTCTCGTTCGCCCTGGAGAATATGAATGTCCACGCCTGTTTGGCCGTCCACATAGGTGGTAAACATTTCCTTGGCGCTGGCGGGGATGGTGG
>OBID01000060.1_pt1 | contig 47255 bp, 36 predicted proteins | sample 1519781 | NCBI WGS metagenome assembly OBID01 (sample SAMEA3991478, study PRJEB22521) | metagenome | biome: anthropogenic terrestrial biome; feature: sewage plant; material: sludge | place: Sweden | collected 2012-09-26 | reverse complement strand
ATCATCATTAATCCAAATAACATGACTCCAAGTTATTTCGCAGGAGAAATATAATCGTATAAAAGGCTTATCTAATTAAAAATCTTCATTTTGTATCGTAGCAGAAAAAAAAAGAAACATTATTATTCTGCTGCGATATTTTTTTTTTGTTACTTTGCAGCATATTTAATATTCGTGTAAAAAATACATTTAATAATAATGAATATGACGCACTTTCATTTTACCAGAAAGCTACCTGTCGTGATATTGTTTATGACAATGGGGGCTACTTCTATAGCGCAGAACGTTATAGTAAAAGTAAATACAGAAAAAGAGCCTATACATCAAGGCAAGTATCATCAGAATCCACAGAGCTTGGCAGACTATCAATGTCCTGAATGGTTCCGTAATGCAAAATTCGGTATTTGGGCCCACTGGGGACCGCAATGCCAGGCTGAAGACGGAGACTGGTATGCCAGAGAAATGTATATGGAGGGTCATGGCGCCTATAATTATCAGATAGACGCTATGGGACATCCTTCGGAATACGGGTTTAAAGACTGGATACCCTTGTGGAAAGCAGACAAATGGGACCCTGAGAAACTGATTGCCTTATATAAGAGCGCAGGAGCCAAATACTTCTTTGCAATGGCCAATCATCATGATAATTTTGATATGTTCAACAGTAAATATCAACCATGGAACTCTGTCAATATGGGACCTCATAAGGATATTATCGGCACATGGGCAGCCATCTGCAAACGTGAGGGTATTCCTTTCGGTGTCAGTGTTCATGCTTCACATGCCTGGTGCTGGATGGAGACATCACGCGGCGCCGACAAGAATGGCGCACTGAAAGGCGTCCCTTATGACGGATGGCTGACAAAAGCTGACGGAAAAGGTAAATGGTGGGAAGGTTACGACATACAGGATTTATACGAACAGCGGCATAAACTGAGCAAAAACAATCGTCACTGGGATTGGGATACCACCCAAGTGACCTGTCCTGATCAGGCCTATTGTGATAAGTTTTATAACCGAACAATCGACCTGATCAATAAATATAACCCTTCTTTGATTTATTTCGATGACACCTTCCTCCCACTCTATCCCGTATCTGATGCGGGATTGGCGATTGCTGCACATTTCTATAATAAGAGCATGGCCGAGCACAAAGGCAAGAATGAGGCTGTCATATTCGGAAAAGTTCTCACTCCCGAACAGAAAAAGATGATCGTTTGGGATGTTGAGCGCGGTGCGCCCGACAAAATACAGGAACTCCCTTGGCAGACATGTACCTGCATCGGTTCATGGCATTACGACAAACATGTTTATCTTCAGGAAAGATACAAGAAATCAGAAGATGTAATCAGGATGCTGGTAGACGTCGTGTCAAAAAACGGAAACCTACTACTCAATATTCCTGTCCGCGGAAATGGAACTATCGACCCTATAGAAGAAAGTGTTGTACGCAATATAGGTAAATGGATGAAAGCAAATGGCGAGAGCATATACGACACCCGTCCATGGAAAGTATATGGCGAAGGACCGTCTGTAGATCAGAGCAATCCTATCAATGCACAGGGATTCAACGAAGGTAAAGTGAAAATGACAGCCAAGGATATCCGTTTCAATCAGAAAGGGAACATTCTCTATATCACATTAATGGGAATACCGACAGAGACCACCATCGTCAAGAGTCTGGCAAAGAGATCTCCTATCGGCAGAAAGGTGGCAAGCATTGAACTGCTTGGTTCCAGTGAGAAAGTCGTTTGGCAGCAAAACTCTGACGCCTTGCGCATCGGAGTTCCAGCCACTGCTCCATTCAGTGAAGCTATTGTGTATAAGGTAAATTTAAAATAATCAGACATGAAATTTAAAATTCTCTTACTTTTGCTCATATTATCTGCAGGTAATATATCAGCGGGAACTACTTCTCCACAATCGAAGAAGCACCAATCATGGAGTGCCGACAACGGCAACGGCACTTACACCAATCCGCTGTTTTATGACGAATTCACAGACCCGGACATCATCCGTGTGGGCAAGGATTATTATTTGGCGGGTACCACCATGCATTGTGTACCAGGCATTGTGATACTTCATTCCACAGATATGGTCAACTGGGAATTATGTTCCTACTGTTTCGACCGGTTCGACTTCAATCTCCCCGAATTTAATCTCCAAGACGGAAAGAGTGTGTACGGTCAAGGAATATGGGCTCCCTGCATCCGTTACCATAACGGTCAATATTATGTATTCTCTAATATCAACGGTCATGGACTGCATGTGTATATCGCAGACAACATCAAAGGTCCGTGGACACACAAACGCATAGATGGTAATATCTACGACCTCTCCGTCCTCTTCGATGACGATGGTAAGATCTATGCCATACACAAATACGGAAACGTTACCTGCACCCAGTTGAAACCCGACCTCAGCGGACCTGTCGAGGGTTCTGAAAAGGTGATTATACCCGAAGGTAATGCGATGGGTGAAGGACATCATATATATAAAATCAACGGGATGTATTATATCATTTCTGCAGACTACTCTCCAATGGGACGCATGCAGTGCGCCCGTTCCAAAAATATCTACGGACCGTATGAGACCTGTGTGATCTGTGCTCGTGAGTCTTTCGGGTATTCGGCAGCCCTGACTACAGGCAATGCCAGTCTGGGAACTCCCATACCCGAAGAGGGTTTCAAGTTTACTCAAAACAAAGCTCAAAACAAAGTGCTCTCTTGTGCCACTATTCATCAAGGCGGTATCGTGCAGGCCGAAGATGGAAAATGGTGGGGCGTATCCATGCAGGATTTCAATGCTGTGGGGCGTACCACATCCCTTTCGCCTGTCACATGGGTTGACGGATGGCCTTACTTCGGACTGGAAAAGAATCTGGGGCGTACACCGCGCACATGGTTTAAACCCAATAATTCTACCCCCGAGCCTAGAGCACCTTATGACAGATGTGACGACTTCAACGAGAAGACACTGAAACCGATATGGCAATGGAATCATAATCCGGTGGAAGACAAATGGTCGCTCTCTGAAAAGAAAGGTGTACTCAGGTTGCACACAATGGCTGCCGACCAATTGCTATGGGCGAAAAACTCACTGACTCAGCGTGCGATAGGACCAGTCTCTACGACAACGGTGAAAATGGACTTCTCCAAACTGAAAGACGGGGACAACTGTGGACTGGGTGTCATCAACGCTCCAAGTGCCTTGTTGGGTGTGGTGAAAGACAAAGGTCAACTATTATTGCGGTGGTATGACCAAAACACCGATAAAGAAATAAAGAAACCGTTAAACAAAAAAACGATATGGTTGCGCTTATGGGGAAATTATGATGAGAGTAAAGTGATTTATTCATACTCGTTGGATAATCAGACATGGACGAATATCGGCGACACCATCTTACCTTCGTATCAGATGCGCACCTTCCAGGGCGTACGCACAGCTCTTTATGCCTACAATACACACAACATGGACGGAGGATATGCCGACTTCGATGATTTCATTGTCGATGAACCGATGGCAGACCGTTCGAAAAATATACCTTATGGATTGACAATCCGACTGACCAACCTTGCCGACGGCAACCCTATGTTCGCTACTCCCCATGGACTGATGCACTCCACTACATTGCATTCAAACGATAGGAATAGCGACTGCACACAATTTGTCGTCATAGACAAAGGGAATGGTAAAGTAAACCTGCAATGTGTTGACGGACGTTATGTCTATATCTCCGGAGCAGGACTTTCCGGTGATGTACGACTGACAAAAGATAAAGACAAGGCGGAAGATTTCGTATGGCAGGATATGTTAGGAAAACAATGTATGCTGTTGTCACTCAAAACACAGCGCTATATCTGCAAGCATCCCGCCGACGGCAGTCCTTATTCGGCAGATTGCCAGGGACCGGATGCCGACCGCAAGAACGGTTGCGTATTCGAATGGGAACCCGTCAACCCACAGTGATCATCGGATGATAACCGATATGAAGAAAGAATCAAACATAATAATATAATGAATAACTTATGATGAATTTAAAATCAATTTTAACCGCTGCATCCCTTGCCGTAGCAATGACTACACAGGTGGCAGCACAGTCACAACTCACCTTGCACCTCGATCAGGCCAGTCGTGATGTCAGTCCGATGCTTTACGGATTGATGACAGAAGAGATAAACTACTCTTACGAGGGTGGACTTTATGCCCAACTGATCAGTAACACGTCGTTTACCGAAGACCGTAACGGTCATCGGCCTAACCCGTGGACACCATGGAAAACCGGCGGACCTAAGTATTGGAATCTTACCGATACGGTGAACGCCAAGATGATTATAGAACGGAAGGGCGGATTCAACCGTGCTAATCCTATAGCTCTTTGTCTGGATGCAAAACAGGGCGCCGGTATCACAAACGACGGTTACTGGGGATTCCCCGTCCGTCCCAAAGCTCATTTCGATGGCGCACTATATGCCAAGACTGACGCCAAAGGTTCTATTACCGTAAGTTTGGAAAGTCTTGACGGCAAAACAGTTTATGCCAGTAAGAAGATTACTGGGTTGGGTAATACTTGGACAAAATATACATTCACCATGGACATCGCCGCTAACGCTCCCACTACCAAAGATGCCCGATTCCGTATCACAGCTGATGAGGATGGCAAATATTGGTTCTCGCGTGTAACACTGTTCCCTCAGACATTCAACAACAGAAAGAACGGTCTGCGTCAAGATCTGATGACGATGATGAAAGACATGAATCCTAAGTTTTTGCGTTTTCCAGGCGGCAACTATGTCGAAGGTAACGATTTCCGTAACCGGTTCGACTGGAAACGTACCGTAGGCGACCCTGATGAACGTCCGGGACATAACAGTCCGTGGGGATACAGATCGACCGACGGACTCGGACTGCTCGAATTTCTGCAGTGGGCTGAGGACGTAGGCGCAGAACCGCTTGTCGCTGTCTTTGCCGGATATACCTTGAACGGGGATTACCTCACAGCAGATTATGTAGGACCGTTCGTTCAGGATGCGCTCGACGAAATAGAATATATCACTGGCGGACCGGAAACGAAATGGGGTGCTCAACGTATCAAGGACGGACATCCCGCACCGTTCCCTCTTCATTTTGTAGAGATAGGCAACGAAGATTTCTTTGACAATAGCGGCAGTTATCCGGGTCGTTATAAGAAATTCTATGAAGCGATAAAGGCCAAGTATCCGCAGTTACAACTGATTTCCACCATTGATGCCAAGATGATGGCTCAACAGGCTAAGGAGACAGGTGTGGAAGGTATCAAACTAGATGTGATCGACGAGCATTATTATCGTAACACGGAAGGAATGTACCGTGCTGCCAACCAATATGACAGTTACGACCGCCAGGGACCGAAGATATTCTGTGGCGAATGGGCTTCGCGCGAAGGTAAACCTACGACAAATATGAATGCCGCGCTGGGCGATGCCGCATGGATGACATGTATGGAACGCAACTCGGATATCTTAATCGCTCATTGCTATGCTCCTCTGTTTGTCAATGTCAATAAGGGTGGTATGCAATGGGAGAGCGACCTCATCGGTTATGATGCCTCCTCCGCTTATGGTTCACCGTCTTATTACGCACAGTGTATGTTTGCCAACCATGTAGGCAACAAAGTAGTTCCTGTCGAAGGCGAAGGTATCCCTACGCTCACTTACGGCAAAGACCAGTTGCCTCAGCTCTATTATAGTGCGACCACAGATACCAAAACCGGTAAGGTTTACCTCAAAATAGTAAACGGCGGCAGTACGAAACAGACGGTACAGGTAAATGTAAAAGGCGGCAACGTAAAGGGTAAAGGTCTGAAGACGGTGCTGACAGCCGCTCATCCCGAAGATACCAATTCTATCAGTCAGCCCCGTAACATCGTTCCTGTCACATCCAAGCAGAAAACGGGTTCCACATTCTCTTTGCAGCTGGCCCCCTATTCTGTAACGGTCGTTGCCATGTGAAAAACATGACATCATACAGAAAAGATAATTGAAAGGTGTGGGGGCAAATTCAGTTGCCTCCACACCTTCTTCAGTTGACTGAAATCCTTTTTTTGATGGAATAAAACATTTTCTTATCTATAATTGGATATATGAAACAAAAAAGAAAGTTTTGGTAACATCCATTTGTTGTTATTAGGATATTATTTGTTTATTTTGCAGACGAAATCACAAAATAACAACAACAATGAGGAAAACAAATTATCCAACTGTCAAGTTACTTACATTATTACTATTATTTGTTAGCAGCAATCGTCTGTTCTCAGCTACCGGATTCGTTTCTTTTTCGGCATCAGAGAATGCGATATGTATCGCCGGCGGACATTCCAAAACTATCATAAGCTATGATAACAATGAGTATAAAGGTGTAGTCATTGCCATCGGGAACCTGAAAAAGGATTTCAAGGCGGTAACAGGTATAGATGCCACTATTTCACAAGATGGTAACACATCTGGCGATGCCAATATAACAATAGGTACTATCGGAAAGAGTCGCGCCATTGATGCCTTGATCAAGGACCACAGGATAGACGGAAAATCGCTGAAAGGAAAACGGGAGAAGTTTATCATCACGACCATAGACGGTAAAATGGTGATAGCCGGAAGCGATAAGCGGGGCACCATATATGGTATCTACGAACTGTCGCGCCAGATGGGTGTATCTCCTTGGTACGACTGGGCCGATGTGCCTATTATCAAACATCATCAGATATATGTAAAGAGTGGCGTCTATACGGATGGTGAACCTGCTGTGCGCTATCGGGGTATATTCCTCAATGATGAGGCTCCCTGTCTCACCTCCTGGGTGAAGAACACCTACGGCACCAACTATGGCGATCATCGTTTCTATGCCCGCGTCTTTGAACTTCTGCTCCGTCTGAAAGCTAATTTTATCTGGCCTGCTATGTGGGGATGGGCTTTCTATGCCGACGATGCCCTCAATGGTCCTACGGCAGATGAGATGGGTATCATCGTGGGAACATCGCACCATGAACCGATGTGCCGTTCACAGAAAGAATGGCACAACCATTCGGACAATCCGAATGCAGAAGCACAGGATACGAAGTCGCGCGTGGCCGCCGGTGGCAAATGGGACTATTCTACCAACAAAGCTGCGCTGGATGCTTTCTGGGCAGGAGGTGTAGCTCGTAACAAGAATACCGAAGACCTGATCACTATCGGCATGCGTGGTGACGGTGATATGGCTATGAGCGATAATCAGAACTTGAGTCTGATGGAGAGTATCATCAAAAACCAGCGCGAGATCATTGCCCGCGAACGGGGCAAGAATGCCAAGGATGTACCTCAGGTATGGGCGCTTTATAAAGAGGTAATGGATTATTACGATGCAGGACTGAAAGTGCCTGATGATGTGACACTCATGCTGTGCGACGACAACTGGGGCAACGTGCGACGTGTGCCTACCGCAAAAGACCGTAACCGCAAAGGTGGATGGGGACTTTATTATCATGTCGACTATGTGGGTGCTCCGCGCAACTCCAAATGGCTGAATGTCACCCCTGTCCAGAATATGTGGGAACAACTGACGCTTGCCGACCAATATGGTATCAACCGTCTGTGGATTCTCAATGTGGGCGACCTCAAACCGATGGAATATCCTATATCCCTGTTTATGGATATGGCATGGAATCCGCGTCAATACAATGCAGCCAACATTCTCGACCATACCACAGGGTTCTGTACCGAACAGTTTGGCGCCGATCAGGCTGAGGAGGCTGCACGCATACTCAATCTGTACAGCAAATACAACGGTCGTTGCACAGCCGAAATGCTTGATGCCACGACATATAATCTGGAAACGGGTGAATGGAAAAAGGTAGTGGACGAATACAACCAACTGGAGACGGACGCTCTCAGACAGTTTACCACCCTCAAACCGGAATACCAGGATGCATACCGTGAACTGATTCTGTTCCCCGTACAGGCGATGGCCAACATCTACAATATGTACTATGCCCAGGCGATGAACAATGCTTTATATCAACAAGGTGACTCCAAGGCTAACCAATGGGCGGAACTCTGTAAGAAATACTTTGTAAGAGACTCCATGCTCTGCGCCCAGTACAATCATGATATAGCCGGAGGTAAATGGAACGGTATGATGACTCAGAAGCATATCGGTTATAAGATATGGAATGATAATTTCAGAAAGGACACTCTGCCGCATCTTGATTATGTCAGCAGACAGGACAACGGTCACACATTTACGGGCGCTGACGGCTACGTGGTGATGGAAGCGGAACATTATGATACGAAGACGGATGCCGCCAATGCCAAATGGACCTGTATCCCTTATATGGGTCGCACACTCAGTGGCATGGCTCTGATGCCTTATACAGCGGCTACCGACAAAGCTGCTCTCAACTATCGTTTTACAGGTATCCAGGATGATGCTGACATCCGTGTGCACATCATCACCAAGTCTACACTCGACTTCCTTAATAAAGGTGGACTATGCTACGAAATATCCATTGACGGAGGTTCACCCATCAAAGTCAATTTCAATAAGGACCTCAACGAGAAACCGGAGAATATTTATGAAATCTATTATCCCATTGTCGCCCGCCGCATCGTAGAGAAAATTGTACCCACCCGTCTACCTAAGACGAAAGATGGTTTACATACCCTCAGCATACATCCATTGGATCCAGGTATCGTTATAGAGAAAATAGTTATAGATGGTGGTGGTTACAAACCACAGTATTTATTTGGTGAAGAATCAAAGAATTAAGGAAAAGGTAGTTTAATACTACCTTTTTTTGTATCTTTGCGACCGAAATAAATATTTATCACAAAATCCATGAAAAGATTATCAACTATTCTATTAGCCATGGTGGCAACTATGATCGGCAGATCTGCGACGGTAGCGGATATGCCAAGTGATGCCAAGCAACTGGCCTACAATATCAAAGTAGGCTGGAATCTGGGCAATACGCTCGAAGCTTATTATGACGGTGCGACGGATCCCGAAACCTCATGGGGTAACCCCAAAGCTACACAAGCTATGATTGACTCCGTGAAGGCGGCCGGGTTCAACGCCATACGTATACCTGTAAGATGGTATCCCCATTTCTCCTACTCCAACGGTACCGTAACCATCAACACCACTTGGCTGGCACGCGTGAAAGAGGTGATAGGTTATTGTCTTAACGATGGACTATATGTAATCATGAACACACATCACGAACTATGGCTTGAAAGTTATGCCACGTATGCCGACTCCGCCACCGTATTTGCCAAGGAAAGGGCTTTATGGAAAGTACTGGCGAAAGAATTCGGTGACTATGACGAACATTTGATACTGGCTGGTACCAATGAGGTGCACAGACCGGACGTATGGAATGAATGTAGCACAGAGAATGCCACAGTACAAAACAAATTCAATCAGATTTTCGTGGACGAGGTACGGGCTTCGGGCGGAAAAAACTTATATCGCAACCTGCTCGTACAGACTTATGCCTGCAACGATTCATGGGGCATTAACCATTTTACAGTCCCCAAAGACCCTACATCCGGCAGAATGATCGTTGAGGTACATGCCTACGAACCATACGACTATGCGATGAACGAGAGTGAACCATACAAATACTGGGGCACACCGTATAGCAGTTATGGTATTGAATCATGGGCACAGGAGTCGTATCTGAATAATGTATTCAACAAACTGAAAACTGCGTTTGTCAACAAGGGGTATCCGGTCATCATTGGCGAATGCGGAGCAATCCGTCATACCAGTCCGACTACAGCCATGAACGAATCGCGTGCATATTATCTTAAAACCTTCATCAGCAAAGCAAAATCGTATGGTATAGTTCCTTTCCTTTGGGACAACGGTTCTACCGGTACCGGCAAAGAATCATACGGACTCTTCAAGCGTAAGAGTAATATGTCGCAAGTGGACAATTTTTCTATCAACGCTATCATGGAAGGTGCACATACTGATTATCCTACCGGAATAAGACCTGCAGAAAATCATGTAACTGTAAATAATAATATATATAATCTGCAAGGAATGATAGTGAAAAAGAACGCCAGTGACATGGCCGGTCTGTCGAAAGGCATCTATGTAATGAACGGGAAGAAATATACTGTGAAGTAGATTCCTTCGAATAAAAGTTTTTAAATCAATCATGATACGATATACGAAAGCTGAAGAACTGATCAATACTTGGTCGCACGCTACGGGTATTGCACTTGGCGTGGTGATTGGTGTGATATTTTTGATCGTCTGTTTTAAAGGCAACAACAGTTGGGCCAGCGTAGGTGTTATCCTGTATCTGGCAGGTATGCTGGGGTCGTATATCGCCTCTACGGTATATCATGCCATTCCGGCCAGATACCACCACACGAAGGAGGCTTTCCGCAAGTGGGACCATGCAGCCATTTACTGGCATATCGCCGGCAGTTACTCACCGCTCACACTCGTAGCCCTGCGCGAACAGGGATACTGGGGATGGAGCCTGTTTATCTTTGTATGGGCATGTGCTATTGCAGGTACGGTGAGCAGTTTTGTAAAACTGAAGGAGCACAGCAACTTCGAGACTTGCTGTTTTATTGGTATGGGGCTGTCTGTCCTGGTGGCTTTCAAACCGCTCTTCGACAGTGTGAGTACGGCTGCGCTGATATGGATAGGTGCCGAAGGTGTGGCTTATATTACAGGTGCCTTGTTTTACAGCCTCAACAAGCGGAAATATATGCACTCGGTGTTCCATTTCTTTGTACTGGCCGGTAGCGTATGTCATATCATCGCTGTATGGGATGTACTGATGGAGTATGTTTAGACGTGCATTCATAATATGTTTCCTGTCGGTCACATTTCTGTCGGTCATTTCCGTATCTGCGGAATCAGCCGAGAGGAAATTTTCTTGTCTGGATGCTACCGACGGGCTATGCGATAACATGGTGTTGCAGATGTTGCAGTTGGCCGACGGTCGCATGGTCGTCACTACAGCTGGCAACGTGAACATATATGATGGTTACCAGTTCTCGTATATCCATAAGAAGGATAATTATTATTATCCCCTGCCCGATTATCTAGGCTATTATCATCTCTATATTGACAAGGCGGGACGTCTGTGGGTGAAAGACTGGCAGAAACTGCTCTGCATGGATGTCCGGAAAATGAGTTATACAAAAGATATCAGGGTTTTCTTCGGGTCGCTAGGTGTAAGAGACAAAGTGCTTGATTTCTTCGTCGACTCCGAAAAGGATATCTGGTTGGTGACAACACGAGGGATATTGAATCTGAAACAGAAACGATATTATCAGTCTTTGAAGAACGCCGGCAGACTGCTGGATATAGATGTAGACCGCGACAGGGCTTACCTGTTTTGGAAAAACGGGGAAGTAGGCTGCTATGATATGAAAGACCAGAAACTGATTTACAGACGTGCCGCTTACAAACAGGACGAGCAGAGTGCGTTCGGCAATACTTCAATGGTAGTAAAAGGTCCGCACGGTATCTTTTATCAATTGCGTACCGGAACCCAATCGGGACTGTTCTCTTTTGACACCCGTTTACGGATATGGAAAAAACTGCTCGTGAAGGATTACCTGTTCCATACCCTTGTGGTTACCCGACAGAACACAGCCTATATCAGTTGTGCCAACGGCTACTGGAGCATCAATCTCAACAATAAAACTTATACATACAACAAAGCGCTGCGACTTACTGACAACAGTATGTTGCAGACCGGTCTTAATACGATGTGCCTTGACAGACAGGGTGGTCTGTGGATGGGTACATACAGCAGAGGCATCCTGTATTCGTCGCCTTATCGAAGTGGATTTTCGAGTGTACAGGATATCAATGTCGGAGTGATGAAGAACCGGCAGGAGTATCTGGGCAAGAAATATAATACGGTGTATAAGGACAGCAGAGGTTGGACATGGTGCGGCACGAACGACGGACTGTTGCTCTTTGCGGGCGGTAAACGGCATATATACTATACGGAAGACGGACTGTGCAACAATCTTATCCACTCTGTCATAGAAGACCGACAGCATCATATATGGATCGGTACCAGTTATGGCATATCCAAGATTACCATTGGTAAACGACCGTCTGAAATTGCGTTCACCAATTATCAGCACGAGGATGGAATACAGAAACATGACTATACCGACGGTATGGCTACACTCTTGAAGGACGGCAGGATAGCCATGAAGGGACTTGACGGATGGACGGTGTTCCATCCTGAGGACATCAAACCGCTTCGCATTACACTCAACCCTATCCTGTTGAACACCTTCGTGCATGGCAAGAATATATCCGTTGATGACTGCAAGAAACTTGACTACACGCAAAACACACTGTCGTTCGATTTCTCTGCACTCAACTATGTCAGTCCGTCACAGACCTACTATCGCTACAGACTGAACGATGGACCATGGCATGTCGTTTCGGCTAGTGAACAAGGTGGCGTAGTAGACAAGAAAGGTATCCTGCATCTGTCGTTTGTCGAGATGACACCAGACTTCTATTTATTGCAGGTGATGGCTTCCACAAACAATAAAGAATGGAAGGGGGGTACAACTACGGTCTCTTTTTATATCCGCGCACCCTGGTGGCGGTCTACAGTCGCATACATCGTGTATCTGATATTGGTGCTGGCATCCGTCAGTTTTGGAATCATCACCTATACGAAGAGAATGCGCCGGAAACTGCAGACCAAACATCGTGATGAACTGTTGCAGATGCGGGGCGAAATGGAATTTGTGAGCAGGGTTACCGCTTATGTGGAACAGAATATAGCCAATCCAAAATATTCTGTTGAACAACTGAGCAGGGATATGTGCATGGACCGTACCGGACTGTACAAGAAACTGACTGCCCTGATGGGAAAATCGCCAAATGTGTTTATCAGAGACATACGACTCGACCGGGCTGCCGAACTGATACACAAAGGTGATATGAACATTGGTAGTATAGCCGAACAAGTGGGATTCAGTTCACCCAGTTATTTGAGCAAATGTTTTCAGGAGAAATTCGGTTGCAGACCTTCGGAATATAAGTAAGCAGGGCTTTTTCAACATTTGTTGCATCGAAATCAACATTTGTTTTATCACTTTTCCGCAGATACTTTTTATCTTTGCGGCAGAAATTATTTAATATCTTTATTATGAAAAGAAATCTATTATTATGTTGTGCACTGACTGTCTGTCTGTTGACATCGGCACAGAACATGACACGAACCCGGAACGGGATGAAAATCGATATACCTTCGAGCGGTATATGCGAAGAGGTCATCGTCTATTCACCCGGCATCATCAGGGTCGTGAAGTATCCGTCTTCACTCAAGGAAATGCCTGCCAAGAAAAGTTACTCGGTGATTATGCAACCTGAGAAGTGTGCTGCCGACTATTCGGAAAAGGATGGTACAGCAACCTTGTCTACTGCCAATATCACCGTCAGGGTGGATGAGCAAAGCGGTTGCATCTCTTTCTTCAGCCATCAGGGCGAACCTCTGTTGAAAGAAAAGGAAGCAGCCGGTAAAGACAACTGTTCGGTAGAGGAAATACAGACCGGTGTAAACAAGGGCAAATACAAAGTATCCCAATCTTACATACTGGATAAAAACGAGGCTATCTTCGGACTCGGACAGCGTCAGTGCCCTGTCCTCAACCAGCGTGGAGAGCATGTTATGATATGGAGCGGCAACACCAATATCACCATCCCTTATTTCACTTCCGAAAAAGGGTACGGGCTGTATTGGGACAATGCAGGCAAGTCTTTTTTCGACGACTCTGAGACAGAGACTTCTTTCCGGTCGGAGGTGGCTGCGATGACAGATTATTACTTGATGTATCAGGACGGCACACAGGATGGCGTCGTGGCTCAGATACGTGCCCTGTCGGGTCAGGCTACCATGTTTCCTTTATGGACCATGGGTCACTGGCAATGCCGTGAGAGATACAAGAGTACTGACGAATTGTGCGATGTGATAGACAAGTATCGTGAACTGCATATCCCTCTGGACGGTATCGTACAAGACTGGCAATACTGGGGATGCGATTCCAACTGGAACGCGATGCGGTTTATGAACCCTCATTATATCAATAAGATGGGCGACAAGAATTGGAGCAAATATCTGCCGAACGATGAAGACAAGAACGCCCGTTATGCTGACCTGAGAATCAAAACTCCTGCCGATATGCTGAAGTATGCCCACGAGAAGAACACGCACCTCATGATTTCGATATGGGCCAGTTTCGGTCCTTGGACAGAACAGTACAAGGCTCTTGACAAGATGGGGGCACTGCTGCCGTTTGACACATGGCCCCGCAATGCCGGCGTAAAACCTTACGATGTATTCAATCCCAAGGCACGCGACCTGTACTGGAAGTACCTGACATCACTTTACGATATGGGTATCGATGCATGGTGGACAGACTCTTCCGAACCAGACCACTTCGAAAAGCCGGGCGACAACGACTATATCACTTACGACGGTTCGTGGCTGAGCGTGAAAAATGCTTTCCCGCTGATGCACAACATGGGTATATACGAACATCAGAGGGCGATGAAAGGAAATAACAAGCGTTCGGTGCAGATGACCCGTTGCGGTGCATTCGGACTACAACATTACGGCACATTCAGTTGGAGCGGCGACGTGGTATCCAACTGGGATGTGATGAAGAACCAGATACCTTCCGGACTGAACTATGTGATTTGCGGTATCCCTTATTGGAATACGGACATCGGCGGTTTCTTCGGCTGGGACTATGGCAACGACCCTAAGAATCCCGCCATGCAGGAACTACAGGTACGTTGGATGCAGTGGGGTGCTTTCATGCCTCTGATGCGAAACCATTGTTCTTCGCCTATGGTCGATGAACTGTACCGGTTCGGTAATCCCGGCGACTGGGCTTTCGATGTACAGAAACAATATATCCAATTGCGCTACCGCATGCTGCCGTACATATATAGTAATGCCGGCGATGTGGTACAAGGCAACGGCAGTATGATACGTCCACTCGTCATGGATTTCGCCAAGGACAAAAAGGCTATCAACAGGAACGACGAATATCTCTTCGGCCGCAGTATACTTGTCAGACCTGTCACTGATCCGCTCTATACCTGGAATGATGAGAACAAAAAGGGACATCTCACTTATCCTGATATCTCGAAAGCCTCAGCGGCCGTCAAGGTTTATCTGCCTGCCGGTACCTGCTGGTACGACTTTTGGACCAACGAGAAACGACAGGGCGGACAGGAAATCAGTCGTGCCTGTCCTATCACTACGATGCCTGTATACGTGAGGGCAGGAGCCATTATCCCGTTCGGTGAGGCTGTGGAATATTCATCAGAGAAGCCATGGGATAATCTGGAAATAAGAGTTTACCCCGGTGCCGACGGTACATTCACGCTATATGAAGATGAGGGTGACAACTATCATTACGAAAAGGGTGCTTTCACGCAGATTACATTCTCATACAATGATGCTGCCCGCACACTGACCATCGCCGACCGCAAAGGCAGTTATAAAGGTATGTTGAAAAATCGGAAGTTTCATATCATATTGGTCGACGGCACTACCCCATCGGGCGAGAAAGCATGCACCAATGGAAAGACAATAGAATATAAAGGGAAAAAGATACTAGTTAATATGTAAAACGGTATCGGGATAACAGAAAGAAGCCCCATACAGTATTCATTGTACTGTATGGGGCTATTTTTATTTGTCTGTCGGCATCTGTCGGATATAAATATCACGCTGCGGGAACGGTATCTCTATCTTATTATCGTTCAAGGCATTGTAAATCAGTTCTCGGGCCTGAGCCTTATAAGAGAATTCTTTGTCTACCAGTACCAGTTGCTTGACAGCCAAGTCTACGCTGTTATCACCAAAGTTTTGTAGGTCTACTGTCACATCGCGTTTCTTACTGACGACATCACGACCGTTTTCATCCTTCACGTCCAGTGGCGCTACTGCCTGAAGGATAATCTGGCGCACATTTTCTATATTGCAGCCGTATGCCACACCTACAGGTATAATCACCAATTCGTAATCATGGTTCTTAGTGAGATTCTTGAAGTTTTTTCTGAACAGGTCACTATTCAGAAATGCCATCACACAACCGTCGCCGGTGAGTATCTGCGTACTCTGATAGGTAATACTCTCCACGCTGCCTCTCACACCGTCGCACTCTATGATGTCGCCGATATGCACACGACCCGCCATCAACTGGATACCATAGAAGAAATTGTTCAGTATATCCTTCATGGCAAAACCTACACCTGTGGCAAGACCCGCGGTAACCAGAGAGATACCTTCTTTCGGTATATTGAGCATCACCATCGATATCAAGGCGAAGACACCCCAGATGAGTATGCTGATGATATTCTCGAAAAGATTGAGGTTGGCCAGATTGACATGCAGTTTGAGCGTACCGTCCTTACGAATCAACGATTTCATCCTGTAGTTACGGTAAAAAGCCTTCACGGCATAATTGAGATAGAAGAACAGAAACGCCAGTGACGCGATATAAAGTATCACTTCCGGATATATCTGTATGATACCTGGCGCATCGATAATCATAGTACTGAAAAAGTGCGGCATACAATCGACAGGTCGAAGATGTCCGCTGCCAGATACGAACAGTATGGGATGGAATAAATCAGCAAGATAGGAATGATGGACAACTGTATGAAATCGTACAGCCATGTGATCTGAATATCTATACCCTTCAGGTTAAGACTGCGTTCCATCTTATGATTGATATGAAAGGCACGAAGCCGTTTGGTAAGATGATACTTGTAATACATCTTCAACAGATGATAACAAGTGGTGATTGTGGCAATGACAGTAAGTTGGAACAACCACCAAATAATAATCTGCACACTGAGCAGGATATATCCGCACCACGCCACTACAGCCGTGACGACCATGGCCAACAGAGATACCCAGGCATAAGCCGAATCGGTCTGCGTGATATGATCGCGCACCTTATGTATGACATACATCTGCCATGCGATAAACACAATCAGCAACGGTGGAAATATCAGGTTGAGCATACGGTTGGGTATGAATATCACCCTGAATGTGATGACGATCAGCCCCATCACAATAATCGGCGCATAGGCATTCAGTCCGTGCTTGATCTGTTCATCTCTCAGGCGCAACAGCAATGATGCCAGAACGACGGCCAGCATAAAGGCATACTCTTCGAGCAGTCCTGCTGCTATAGTAAAGAAATTGTGACTTAAGTATGTCTGGGCTATCATGATACCGAAGGCGAACAGCAGGGAACCGAAGAAAAGTATCAGTCCGGGACGACGTTTACGGAAACTTGCTGTTTTCATCCGTTTTACCTTGCTCGTCAATATTCTTACGATTACATAACTTAATATGACGGCTATTGACAGAGAGATGAGGACGAAAAATATGAAACCTACGACCATCGGACCGCGCCATTCGCTATGTTCGTTATTAAATACACCACTTTGATATTTGTCTACAGCATCCTCATACGCACGCGACGCGAAAGTAGGCAAGTCGGACAATACCTTGATATAGTTGGTCTGTCCCAATACGAATATCTTTTCCTTCACGATACCATACCGTTTCTGGGAATAGTTATTCAGTTCCTTGAGCCGTTTGGTGGCAAGCGCATAATCTACATCATCGCTCCGGAGCACTTTCATGCTCTTACTGTATATTTTCAGCAGATTATTGACATAAGCCAGACAGGCTCTGCGGTCTTCCTGCATCTTGCGGTTGGTGAAGTCGGTCCTTTTCTTGTCGGTCCTTGACACGGCAGGTATCCGTTCGAGCGACTGTTTGAGGTCTTTGTATCTCTCTACCTCGATATTCAACTTGCGCATAATGGCAAGGTAAGGAGCTCGATAGATCTGCAGTTGCTTGTACATATCGTTTACCTCATGACAGGCATAAGTGAGGTCGAACGTGAAATCCTGTTTCTGCGAATAGAGCATCAGCGAGAGTTCGTCGCACTTATCCAGCATCGCCATCAACTGGGCATGTTGCAGAATCTCACTCTTGTCATATCTTAACCCATACCTGGTAAACTCATCATTGGCTGTCTTCAGTTCAAAGCGCAACACAGACAAGGTCTTAGGCAAATCTTTCTCGTTGAACACAGCCGACGACGGTGCTACGTAACCAATAAACAAAAATAGAATCAACAAGTATTTTTTCATAGTGGCAGGTATTAAGATATAAATAAAAATGGACGTCCCTTGGTTAAAGGGAACGTCCATAATGATGCGATATATTATTCTTTGATATATTCAGCGTAGTCGGTAAGGCGCATATCACCCTTACGAGCCAGAGAATCGTGCATAGCGAATGCTGCCGGCAGATAATGATGAGTCTGTCCGCCCTTGGCTATCTTGAGGTAATCCCAAAGCAACTGCTTGTAATCAGGATGTGCACAGTTTTCGATAATCAACTCTGCACGCTGCATCGGACTTTTTCCTCTCAGGTCAGCAACGCCCTGCTCGGTAGCAATCACGTTGACATCATGCTCTGAATGGTCCTGATGACTGACGAACGGAACAATCGCACTGATCTTTCCACCCTTGGCTACAGATGAACAGGTGAAGATACTGATATAGGCGTTGCGCTCGAAGTCGCCGCTGCCGCCGATACCGTTCATCATCTTCGTACCACTGATCTGGGTAGAGTTGGCATTACCGTAGATATCACATTCGATAGCTGTATTGATAGCGATAACACCCAGTCGGCGAATAATCTCAGGAGAGTTGGAAATCTCACTCTGACGCAGTGTAAGATGCTGTTTGAAGTAATCCATATTATCATAAACCTGTTTCAGACAATCGTTGGTGACCGTAAGAGAACAAGCCGAAGCATCCTTGACACGACCGTCGAGCATCATACCTACGACACTGTCCTGCAGCACTTCGGTATAGATATTGAAATTGGGCACATTCTTATCCTGACCCAGAGCACCGAGGATGGCGTTGGCCGTACTGCCCACACCACTCTGCAACGGCAGGAATGATTTCGGGATAATACCACGGTGCATATCATTCACAAGAAACTCAGCCACATTCATACCGATCTGGGTAGTGACAGGGTCTGAATCCTTAAATGAACGGGCCTCATCAGGGATATTACATTCTACTACACCTACTATCTTCTTAGGGTCTATCTCGACATAAGGTTTACCGATACGGTCGCCGACATGCAGGATAGGGATAGCCTCACGGTAAGGAGGGTCTAGAGGTTCGTATACATCATGCAGATATTTGGCACCCTTGCTATGGAATGAGTTCAACTCAAGGATTACGTGTTTGGCCAGACGGGCCGCCGTAGGACTGATACCACCGGCTGCCGTAAGATAAGCCTTACATGTATCCGCACCTTCTTCGATATCGCAAACTTCGAGAATAGCCCAGTCTACATCACCCATGAATCCATAGCGCAGTTCCTGTGCCATGTGACTGAGGTGCAAGTCATTGTATGCTATCTCACCTGCATTGACATGCTTACGGAAATCAGGATTGGTAGTATAAGGGGCACGGTATTTGATTGCGTGGGCATTAGACATGTCACCATCAGTACTCTGTCCGGTAGATGCACCGGTAAAGATTCCCACCTGGAATTCTCTTCCTGCATCATGTTCCGCCTGTGCTATCACAGCCAACTCTTTTGTTACAGCCTTAGCCACACCTGCTGGTGTAAATCCGCTAAGGGCGATGTTCTCTCCATTCTTAATCATCGAAGCTGCCTCAACAGCCGAGATACGTGTATACGCCATTGTATTATTAAATTATAAGTTGTATTTATTTATAATGTGTGCAAAGTTACAGCAAATCGTAATAAAACCAAAATTATTTGCACTTAAATTGTTGAATTGTGCAATTATTATGTAAGGAAAATGTATAAACTTCAAACTTTCTGTTTTTTATTTTGATTATTAGCCGAATTGATGTAACTTTGTACCCCACAAAACAATAACATTTATGGAACAGAAGTTAGTTATATACAATACTCTCAGTCGTAAAAAGGAGCGTTTCGAACCGTTGCATGCGCCCAATGTGGGGATGTATGTATGCGGTCCTACCGTATATGGTGATCCGCATCTCGGTCATGCCCGTCCCGCCATCACGTTCGATTTGGTTTTCCGTTATCTCAAACATCTCGGATACAAGGTGCGTTATGTGCGCAACATTACGGATGTGGGCCATCTGGAACACGATGCCGACGAGGGCGATGATAAAATTGAGAAGAAAGCCCGTCTGGAACAATTGGAACCGATGGAGATAGCTCAATATTACACCAACCGCTACCACGATGCCATGAATGCGCTGAATGTACTGCCGCCTAGCATCGAACCGCATGCTACGGGGCATATCATCGAACAGGAAGAACTCGTCAAGCAGATTCTTGCCAACGGTTATGCTTATGAAAGTCAGGGCAGTGTATACTTCGACATAGAGAAATACAACAAAGATCATCACTATGGCATCCTTTCAGGCCGCAATCTGGATGATGTCATCAACAACAGTCGTGAACTGGGCGGTGTGGGCGAGAAGCACAATCAGGTCGACTTCGCCTTATGGAAGAAGGCACAACCTGAGCACATCATGCGCTGGCCGTCTCCATGGAGCGACGGTTTCCCCGGTTGGCACTGCGAGTGCACTGCCATGGGACGCAAGTATCTCGGCGACCACTTCGATATTCACGGTGGAGGCATGGACCTTGTCTTCCCTCACCACGAATGTGAGATAGCCCAGGCTGTGGCCAGTCAGGGCGACCAGATGGTAAAATACTGGATGCACAACAATATGATCACGATCAACGGACAGAAGATGGGTAAGAGTCTGGGCAACTTCATCACACTGGAGCAGTTCTTCACAGGCAACCATCCTTCTCTCGACAAGGCTTACTCGCCTATGACGATCCGTTTCTTCATCCTGTCTGCCCACTACCGTGGTACGGTCGACTTCTCCAACGAGGCTCTGTTGGCCAGCGAGAAGGGACTTGACCGTCTGCTCACGGGTATCACAGACCTCGGCCGCATCAATGCGGAGAAAGCCAGTGATGCCGAGGTGACCAAGTTTGTCACAGAACTGCCGCAGCGCTGCTACGACGCGATGAACGACGACTTGCAGACACCTATCGTCATCAGTTATCTGTTTGAGGCCTGTCATCTGATCAACACGATCATCGACCACAAGGCAAAGATAAGTGCCGACGACCTGCAGAAATTGAGCGACACGATGCATCTCTTCGCTTTCGACCTACTGGGACTGAAAGAGGAAAAGGGCAACAACAACGAAGCCCGCGAAGAAGCTTACGGCAAAGTGGTAGACATGGTACTCAACCTCCGTGCGAAAGCCAAAGCTGATAAAGACTGGGCTACAAGCGACCAGATACGCGATGCGCTGAGCGAAGCCGGTTTTGATGTAAAAGACACCAAAGACGGATGTACCTGGCGACTGAACAAATAAATTGATTCTCTCTACAAATTATATTGCGCCCCAAAGTTGTAAAAGACCTAGGGGCGCATTCTTTTTTTTCGATAAAAAACATCGCAACATCGCTATCGCCCTGTTTATAGGGATTAAGGCAGATTCATAACATAATACTACATCACAGAATCATCACAATTTTGAATTTTCATATAATGGATCATGATTAGTAGGACTAGTATTTCTATTTTATCCCCAACGTTCCGGTACAAAATTTAGGCCTAAAAATGTTGCAAACTCAGTGGTTTTGATCACCAATCCCACCGTTTTCGAAAGAGATTTAGGCCTAAATTTTGTCCATCTCCATCGTAAAAGTAAGACAAAAGTACCATTTCTGATGATGTTCTTTCATCGTTTTATGAGGTTACCGTCTGTGGTAAAAAAGTATATACCCCTTATTCGCAACAATTTACATCATACTGATACGTTATGACGTTTATTTTTCATTTTTCTACTCCTTCGCCAGGTATACAGCAATGGTTTTCAGACGGAAGTAATTCTCCGACATATACATCAGTCCTTTATATGGATTGTCTGTGCCCCACGAATTCTTACAGATGAAGTAATGCTTGCCCGTCTTATCTCTGGCTATGCCTATAATCTCCATGCAATGGTCGTCGGTGGTAAAAAACCTTTCAAAAGACAGTTGTCTCTTCTGTTGGGTAATCACAGCACGCTCGTCCATCAGTCGGGCTACACCTTGAGAAAAGGAGAAGCCAGGCTCACTTATATCTCCTTCCCAACAAATACTATGATGATTTCGCAGTGCGTTGACTACACGCGTCTCCAGAGTATCTATCGGAATATTATAAAACCGGTTCTGTTCCCAATTGTCAGGCACTTCCAGGACGAACGACTGATTGAAAGGATGATGGGTATAACTGGTGAGGGCGACATACTCGTCACTGCGGCATATACTGTGCGCAAACTCAAGTGGGGTATATTCGGCACCGAGCATGAACACATGTATGGGCGACGGTCCCAAGGCGTCGTCGAGCGCACTCTCCACGATATCCTCCGTAGTCTGCAATCCAGCACCTCTGCCGATTGCATTGTCAGCAATATATCGGAGTTTGTTGCCCACTACCTTACTGTTCGTATCATCGGCATCCTTATAAGCATCATAAGGCATCGCTCCATACGCCTCTATGGTATTGATAAGCGTCTGTCCCACTCCCCGGTCGGAAAACCGGATCTGTCCACCAGACAGATAATATCTACGAAACTCGTCTTTCAACCTGTTTCTCAACACATAAGCGACAGAGAGGTTGACAGAGTCGCCACGCTGTATATGTTCACTTTCGATAGTGGCAAGCATCGCATAAGCCCAACAGTCACTGCTGCGCTCCTGATTTTTCACCGGTGTAATCCTATTAATGGTTTCGATGGTGAAGTTCTCCTTATTGTATTTAGTCTGTCGACAACCGATAAATAACAGAGCCGTACAGCATAATACCAGATATACATTCCTTTTCATGATAGCAAAGTTACTGCAATTTGAGAGCAGAACAAAATAATTAGTCCATTAATTGTGCTGTGTGCGAACACAAATAATTGATTTAGGTCAAAAAAGGGGCATGTTTTCTGATAAATGATGCCCTTTCTATTGACACGAGACAAAAAAGTGCTTACCTTTGCAATGTCAAAAGGAAATAAATCTCAATAGTAAAGGTTTTCAGAGAGGTAAAAATAAGGATTGTACAGGACAACAAAAGGTAAACGAGATAAGGATAACAGAATGCCGAAAGGCAAATTAAAATGAGAAAGGAAAAAGATGATGACAGGATTAACAATGATTTGCGGATTAGCAGCAATATTTTTCGCAGCTGCCGCTTGGATTGAAGGAACTCTTGGAAGTAAAAAATAATCTTCCAAGATTTAGTTAGAAAGAGAGAGAGAATAAAATAATAACAGCGCGATTTCGTATATACGAAGTTGCGCTGTTTTTTTGTTATCCTAATCTCCTTACCTTATTCAACTAATATCCTATTGAGGGGGCTTTTCTTAACATTACTAACACCTAGTCAAAAATTACTTTTGTTTTATGGGATCTAATACATCTATTCTTATTATTACGAGATTGTTTGTTCTGTTTCATCTTGTATATTATCTTATGAGGCCTTTTCTTGACGTCCTGTCGGCATTCAATCCTTGCATGACTGACATTGACTCTACCACGATGAGCTTTGATATTGTGTGAATTAGCAGATAATGTCATCATCAGAGCTGCAACGATAGCAATCAAAAAACGTTTCATATTCTTCTTCTGTTTTAATTATTTTACTTTCCGTTTAATTGTCAATTGGTTATTTGTTCCTTTTGACATTGCAAAGGTGCGACAAAAAGTGATGCCAAGAAAGTGATTTTCCCTAAACTGACAAGGGGAAATTCCTATTGTTGATAGGGAAATGGGAAAAGAAACTTTGTTATTTATTTTGTACTACTCTCAAATTACAGTAACTTTGCACCCGATGAAAGAAAAAATATCTGATTTCGAAATTATGGCGCCTGTCGGCTCACGCGAAAGTCTGGCTGCTGCCATTCAGGCCGGCGCTGATTCTATATACTTCGGTATAGAGAAACTGAATATGCGCGCCCATTCGGCTTCCACATTCACAATCGACGACCTACGCGAGATTGCGGCTACTTGCAACGAACATGGTATCAAGACTTACCTCACGGTTAACACGATTATCTATGGTGAGGACATCCCTCTGATGCACGAAATCATCGAAGCTGCACACGAGGCTGGTATATCGGCTGTGATAGCCAGTGATGTGGCTGTGATGAACTACTGCAACCAGGTGGGTGAAGAGGTGCATCTGTCTACCCAACTGAATATCTCTAATATAGAGGCACTGAAATTCTATGCACAATTTGCAGACGTAGTGGTTCTGGCACGTGAACTGAACATGGATCAGGTGGCTGAGATCTACCGTCAGGTGTGTGAGGAAAATATCTGCGGTCCTTCGGGTAAACGGATACGGATTGAAATGTTCTGTCACGGTGCGTTGTGCATGGCTATCAGCGGCAAATGCTATATGAGTCTCGACAATACCGGACGCAGTGCCAACCGCGGCGAGTGCATGCAGATATGCCGCCGTTCGTATACGGTAACCGATACGGATACTGGAGCTCAACTGGAGATTGACAATAAATATATCATGAGTCCGAAAGACCTGAAAACAGTTCGTTTCATCGACCGCATGATGAAGAGTGGCGTCAGGGTATTCAAGATAGAAGGACGAGCACGCGGACCTGAGTATGTACAGACCGTCATCAGTTGTTACAAAGAGGCTATACAGAGTGTTCTCGACGGTACTTTCACCGAAGAGAAGAAAGACGGTTGGGACAAACGGTTGGCTACCGTATTCAACCGTGGTTTCTGGGATGGTTATTACCAGGGACAGAAACTGGGCGAATGGAACAAGCATTATGGCAGTTGCGCTACAGAAAGAAAGGTGTATGTAGGCAAGGGTATGAAATATTTCAGTAAACTGGGTGTGGCTGAATTTGCCATCGAGGCTGGAGAATTCAGCGTCGGTGACAAGTTGCTTATCACCGGACCGACGACCGGAGCCGTCTATCTCAATGCCGACGAGATACGATTCGACCTCAAACCAGTGGAAACAGCCAGCAAAGGACAGCGCATATCCATTCCCGTACCTGTAAAGATACGTCCCAGTGATAAATTGTACAAGATGGTGAAAACGGAAATAGACAATGATTAGAAAAGTGGAAATACGTGATGCCAAAGCCATCAACGAGATTTATAGTAAGTACATCACGGATACGTCTATCACCTTTGAAACAGAAACACTGAGTGATGAAGAGATGCTTTCGAGAATCAAGGAGTTAAAAGCGGAAGGTCCCTATTTGATCTATGAGGAGAATGGGGTTTTACTGGGTTACTGTTATGCTCACCCGTGGAAATCGAGAGCAGCCTATTCCAAGACTTTCGAGACTACAGTATATCTTTCACCTGAAAACAAGGGCAGAGGTATCGGTACCAAACTGATGAAGCGTCTTATATCAGAATGTCGACAGCATGGTATCCATGCACTTATAGCCTGTATCACTGCCGGCAATGAAGAGAGCAACCATCTGCATGAAAAACTAGGATTCAAACAGGTATCCCGTTTCGAACAGGTAGGTATGAAGTTTGACAACTGGCTCGATGTGGTGGATTACGAATTGATAATAGAATAAAACTTATATGAATATGACAATAAACGAGGAACAGGATGAGGTAGTAGAGGAGTTTTCCGACTTCACCGACTGGATGGACAAGTATCAGTTGCTTATAGACTTGGGCAACGAAGAGAAACCATTAGACCCGAAATACAAAGTAGAAAGTAATCTGATAGACGGTTGTCAGAGTCGTGTATGGCTACAAGCTGATTATGAAGACGGAAAAATCGTATTTTCAGCAGAAAGCGACGCTCTGATCGTAAAAGGCATCATCGCCCTGTTGATCCGTGTACTGAGCGGTCATACACCTGATGATATACTGAATGCCGACCTTTACTTTATCGATAAGATAGGACTTAAGGAACATCTGTCTCCTACCCGCAGCAACGGTCTGTTGGCTATGATGAAACAGATGCGTATGTATGCACTGGCTTTCAAAACCAAAGAAGGATGAGAAAGTTACGCACCATAGAGATGCACCGACTGTCGGTGGAACAGTTTAAGGAGTCGACCAAGATGCCTCTTATTGTCGTTCTCGATGATGTGCGCAGTCTGTACAACGTGGGCAGTGTATTCCGGAGTTGCGATGCTTTCCGTGTGGAAGCCATCTATCTGTGCGGTATCACAGCCTGTCCGCCAAACCCGGAGATACACAAGACTGCTCTTGGCGGTGAAGACAGCGTAGACTGGAAATATTTCAAGACGGCGGCAGAGGCTGTAGAGTCGTTGCATGCCGACGGTTTCACCGTCTATTCTATCGAACAGGTGGAAGGCAGCACCAAATTACAGGATTTCGAACCTGCCGACGGCAAAAAATACGCCATCATCTTCGGCAACGAAGTGAAAGGTGTACACCAGGAGGTTGTAGACATGAGCGACGGGTGTCTGGAAATACCGCAGTTCGGTACCAAACACTCGCTCAACGTATCAGTTACGGCAGGAATCGTCGTATGGGATTTCGCCAGTAAGATGATTTTATAAATACTTATTCCTTGTATGCCGCTAGTTTAGCGTTATAGTAATTTTCCACATCTTTCCAATGATAATAAGGGGCTATATCTGTCTTTACAGGTATGGTAACCTCATTCTCATTCAGCAGAATCTTAACCAGCACATCCTTGTCGTTCACATTCTTACGATAGAAGATAAACTGCAGATTGGCTGCCATCGGCACAATATTATACAGACGCCATCCCTTAACATCCACATCATCCAGATTATCTATCTGTTGGTCGAAACCGTTGATACCCATCAGACAAACCAACGGCATCACCATGGAATCATGACCGAAACGGAGGGTGGCACCCGGTTTAGGCAAAGCTATACAACTGTCAGCCTGACTGATGATATTGTGGAGCAGATTGCGTTGAGAATACGGCATTTTGCCATTGGTATAAGGATTCACACCGAAATGAATAAACCACCATAAGTTAGTCGCACGCCATCCGTCATACAGTTCATCATTCGTAAAGATATCATACATGGATATCTGATGGCGTGATTCGACATTCTGAAGAACGGTAGCCAGTTCGAACAACTGGTAACGGAGCTTATCGGCATTGACATGCTTGTTGACATAAGCAGTATCATTGAACAGACGACTCATCAATGGACCAGATTTGACATTCTTGATACTCCATTGCTTAAAAAGACTGTCGGCGATGCTGCCCTTGACCAGTTTATTCAGTTTACGGTCATCCTGATTCATATAGTACATATCATGTTCGCTGGCATCATGGGTGATTTTCAGTTTGGGATTCATCGTAAGCATCTGTTGCAGTTCGTTCTCCATCGACAGAATACAACGGATGACAATGGTACTCCTGGCATTGATAACCGCACTGTCGGCAAACACCTCAGGGAATCTTTCCATCATCCTCTTCGCGATACCCTTATGCTGCTGGGCACCAAGAGGAGTCAACTCGCCATAACGGTTCATCGCTTCATCACTCATCATTCTGACCTTCTCCAGCACTTCGCATCCCTTGGACGTGAGTTTACCCTTCTCTTCAGCCTTCTCTAATGTCTCCAACGGTTTGGCGTAATCACTCTCATCGATAAGGAATCGTGAACCGTGACGACCGTAATGACTGATGTAGAAAGGATGCTCGCCTGCTGGTGCAGGTGTAAGAGCCTTCTGCGGTCCCGGATAAGCGTAATAAGTACTACCAGCCAACTGATGATTAGCTGCGATGTCTTTCTTTGACTGTTGGGCTGAAACTGAAATAACGAGTCCAAAAACCAACATTGATATGACTGTTCTTTTCATAATAGTGATAATTATCTGTGCAAACTTACTCATTTTTTTTGAATCGCCTAGTATTAAAATGCTTTTTTCTTCATTAAAAATAAAGCATCATTGTAGCAGATAAAAGAATTTATGTGTATATTTGCATTCAATTGCAATTAAATAAAAGGATTATGGCTAAATCTTCATTATGGTCAGACGAATACTGGTTGCTGATTATGCAACTGTATCTGCGCAAACCTGTTGGTGTGAAACCGCTATATGATAAGAAAACGGTGGACCTGAGCATAGAACTGCATATACAGCCCGACGAGATTTTCCGTAGGATGTGTACGCTGGCAAATATGGATACGCCCAGCGTGGAGAGACTATGGGAGACTTATGGCAATAATCCTAACAAACTGCAGCGTGAGGCGAAACTGCTCAGACAGATGAACGGTTTCAGTAATGCTGAATCCTTTTATAAGGACGTGGAACTGAAGGAGACGTTCGAAAAAGATTTCAAACCGCTTGACGAACATGAAGAACTCAAACCGGTGATGCTCATTCTGATTCTCGACTTATACTTCCGTCTCACACCGATAACCATGGTAGCTGAGACGCCTGAGATTATGGAACTGGCACGGTTGATGAAGATAAAACCGTCACAAGTGGCTGATATCATGGAATTGTTCCAATATTGCGACCCTTATCTTAACCGTGAAGACTTTATCATCAATCCTCTCTTGCTCGAATGCCAGAAGATTTGGAACAGATTCGGAAATATGGAACCTGAAAGACTGGAGTCTTTCGCCAGTCAACTGATGAATTACTTCAAATAAGATACATCATGGCGCAGAGTCTTATACAAACACAGGCGCAACAACAGGCGCAACTTCAGAAACTTTCTCCGCAACAGTTGTTGCAGGTGAAACTGATGGAGCTGCCTATTAATGAACTGGAACAGCGTATAAGTACTGAGATGTATGCCAATCCCGCACTGGAGAGCAGTAATCATACCGACGACAACGAAAGTTTTACTCCACAGGAAGAAAACGAAGGTTTCGATGATTACGAAGCCAACAGCGAACGCGAAGAACGACAGTCGGCCCTGAACGAAGCTCTCGAAAACATGAGCAAGGATGACGAGATGCCTGTTTATAATGGCGGTAATGGTTCGCAAAACGGTTTCAACGAAGTGATCTACGGTGATTCCGTTTCTTTCTACGACAAACTCAACGAGCAGATGAGTGAGATAGAACTCACAGACAAACAACAGCAAATCATGGAATATCTTATCGGATCACTCGATGATGACGGACTGCTCAGAAAGAACCTCGGAGATATCGGCGACGAACTGGCCATCAATTATTATATCGACGCTTCTGAAAAGGAAATAGAAGATACGTTGCATATACTGCAAACTTTCGACCCGGCGGGCATAGGCGCCTGTTCATTGCAGGAATGTCTGTTGCTGCAAATCAAACGCCGTGAAGATTCTAAAGCCAAAGAACTCATGCTTAAGATTATAAGCAAGTATTTCGAGGAATTCACAAAGAAACGGTGGGATAAGATACAACAGCATCTTGATATATCCGACCTGCAGGCTAAAGTCCTGGCCGATGAACTGCGTAAACTGAATCCGAAACCCGGTGCTTCTCTCAGTGAATCGATAGACAGAAGCATGCAACAGATAACGCCCGACTTTATCGTAGAAACAGATGATGACGGAAACATCACCTTCGGACTTAACGACGGTAACGTACCCGAACTGCATGTTTCACCCTCGTTTGCCGAATCGATGGACGAGTTCCAGAACAACAAACAGAATATGAGCAGACAGGTGAAGGAGGCACTGCTGTATACCAAGAAGAAGATAGACGCCGCGCAAAGTTTCATCGATGCCATCAAACAGCGCAAACATACGCTGTATATCACCATGAAGGCTATCATACAAGTACAACATCGATTCTTCGAAGACGGTGACGAGGCCTCTCTCAAACCGATGATTCTGAAAGATATTGCCGACAAGACAGGACTTGACATATCTACGGTATCACGTGTGAGCAACAGCAAATATGTACAGACAAAATGGGGAACCTTCCCTCTGAAATTCTTCTTCAACGACAGTTATGTGACTGAAAACGGAGACGAACTTTCCACCCGTCAGATTAAGATTGCATTACAGGAGATTGTAGACAACGAAGATAAGAAACATCCCATGAGCGATGACGCACTGAAAGAGATATTAAACAAGAAAGGATATCCTATAGCAAGACGCACGATAGCCAAATACCGTGAGCAACTGGGGATACCTGTGGCAAGATTAAGAAAATAGTAAGTTATGACTAGAAAAGAGAGAGAAAGGAAAATTATTCTTACGGCAAGAGTGACGAGTATGGTATTTACACCATTCTATCTTCCGATATTAGGACTGATAGCTTTGTTCTATCTGAGTTATCTGAGTCTGCTGCCTTGGTCGTACAAACTATTTGTACTGGCTATGGTTTATCTGTTCACCATATTACTGCCAACATTCCTGATACATCTGTACAGAAAGTATCAAGGTTGGTCGCTGATAGAAATGGCGATAAGGGAACGGCGTATGATACCATACATCATATCCATCTTATGCTATTTCACCTGCTATTATCTGATGAACGTGATGAATATGCCACGGTTTATGGGCAACATTCTGGTGGCGGCACTGGTGATACAGATGGCATGCGCACTGATCAATGTTTGGTGGAAGATTTCCACACATACGGCAGCCATCGGGGGCGTGGCGGGAGCATTGATAGCTTTCTCGCTGATCTTCGGGTTTAACCCTATCTGGTGGTTGTGCCTGGTCATCATCCTGGCAGGGATGGTAGGAACAAGCAGAATGATTCTCCGCCAGCACTCGTTATCCCAGGTTATCACCGGATTCGGCATCGGACTGGTCAGTGCCTTCTGTGTGTTACTATTCGCATAAACAGATATAATAAACAATTAAATATATAAAATATGAAACCATTAGTAAGCATCATTATGGGCAGTACAAGTGACCTGCCTGTCATGGAGAAAGCATTCAAGTTTTTAGACGAGATGCAGATACCTTTCGAGGTCAACGCACTTTCAGCCCACCGCACACCTGATGCAGTGGAAGAATTTGCCAAAGGAGCCAAAGACCGCGGCATACAGGTCATCATCGCCGGAGCCGGTATGGCTGCCGCCCTGCCTGGTGTCATTGCAGCTTCCACCACACTGCCTGTTATCGGTGTACCTATCAAGGGCATGCTCGACGGACTGGATGCCATGCTCAGTATCATACAGATGCCTCCTGGTATTCCTGTTGCCACAGTAGGCGTAAACGGTGCCCAGAACGCTGCCATCCTGGCTGTCGAGATCATGGCACTGGGCAATCAGGAGATTGCCGACAAGATAGCTGCCCATAAAGCAGGACTTGGCGCCAAAATAGAGAAAGCCAATAAAGACTTGGCTGAAATAAAATATCAGTATAAAACGAATTAATGGCAGACTTGTTCAATTATCACAGACGCGAATCGTCTGTAGTGAATGTTGGCGACACGCCGTTGGGTGGAGACAATCCGATTCGTATCCAGTCGATGACCACTACTTCTACCGATGATACCGAAGGGAGTGTGGCTCAGGCTAAACGTATCATCGATGCCGGTGGCGAATACGTTCGACTTACCACCCAGGGTGTACGTGAGGCAGAAAATCTGAAAAACATCAACGCTGCGCTGCGTAAAGACGGATATACCACCCCGCTCGTTGCGGATGTACATTTCAATCCCCATGTGGCCGAAGTGGCCGCCCTGTATGCGGAGAAGGTACGTATCAACCCGGGCAACTATGTAGACCCTGCGCGCACATTCAAGAAACTGGAATATACCGATGAAGAATATGCTGCTGAACTGCAGAAGATTGAAGCGCAACTGATTCCTTTTCTGAACATCTGCAAAGAGAATCATACAGCAATACGTATCGGTGTGAACCACGGTTCACTGTCCGACCGCATCATGAGTCGTTACGGCGACACACCCGAAGGCATTGTGGAAAGTTGTATGGAGTTCCTGCGCATCTGCAAACGCGAACAGTTCAACGACGTAGTGATCTCCATCAAGGCCAGCAACACCGTCGTTATGGTTCGTTCGGTACGTCTGTTGGTCTACTGCATGGACAAAGAGGATATGCACTATCCCCTTCATCTCGGCGTGACCGAAGCCGGTGACGGCGAAGACGGACGCATCAAGAGTGCGGTAGGTATCGGAGCTCTTCTGGCCGACGGCATAGGCGACACCATCCGTGTGTCACTGAGCGAGGAACCGGAGGACGAAATCCCTGTAGCACGTCATCTCGTGGATTATATCTCACAACGTACAGGACATCTGCTTGTACCCGGTGATGAATGTAAGGATTTCGACTATCTGCGTCCGGAACGCCGCAAGACCATCGCTGTGGAGAATATCGGTGGTGAGAATGTGCCTGTTGTCATCTCCAACAAGATAGCAGACAAGACTGAACCATACCAGCCCGACTATATCTATGTAGGTGGACAGATGCCCGCTAACCCTGACCCGCAACAGAAATATATCGTCGATTTCAACGTATACCAGGAAATGGCGGAGACTGATGCGGAATCGGTGAAGAACATATTCCCGATATATCCCTATAATGCCACCCCGTTTATCAGTTACAGCAATGCCACTCTTAAATTCCTCGTACTGCAGTTTGGCGCCCCCAGTGACGAATACCTGCCATGCCTGAAACAGCATCCGGAGATTGTGGTGGTATGTGTCAGCAACCATCAGAACCGCTTGGGCGACCAACGTGCACTGGTGCACGAATTGATGTCTGTCGGTATCCAAAACCCCGTAGTGTTCTGTGAGATGTACAGACATTCACAAGCCGAAAAGAGCGACTTCCAACTGGAATCCGCCGCTGACATGGGTGCTCTGATGTTCGACGGACTCACAGACGGTATCTGGTTGATGAACGACGGAGACATCCCGTCGACCGACATCAACGCCACGGCATTCGGTATCTTGCAGGCAGCCCGCCTGCGCACCAGCAAAACTGAATATATCAGTTGTCCGGGATGTGGACGCACACTCTACGATTTGCGCAAGACGATAGCCCGTATCAAAGACGCTACCAAAGACATGAAAGGTCTGAAGATAGGTATCATGGGATGCATCGTCAACGGACCGGGCGAAATGGCGGATGCCGACTACGGTTATGTAGGAGCTGCCCGTGGCAAGATATCTCTCTACCGCAAAAAGGTATGTGTGGAAAAGAATATACCGGAAGATGAAGCAGTGGAAAAACTGCTCGAACTCATCCACCGGGACAAAAAGGAATAAAAGGAGTTTATCTGAATCAATCAATTGAATACAAACAAAACAAAAACGCTTAAAAATGGAAAAGTACTTTGCCGACGAACTGCGCTATGACGGTGGTATGACATACAACCGCTGCGGAAAGAGTGGTATTCTACTGCCGAAAGTGAGTCTGGGATTCTGGCATAATTTCGGTGGTGTGGACGATTACGACAGGAGTCGTAAGATAACACGCTATGCTTTCGACCACGGAATCACCCACTTCGACCTTGCCAACAATTACGGTCCTCCTTACGGTTCGGCCGAAGAGACCATGGGACGGTTGATGGACGACGACTTCCGACCTTACAGAGACGAACTCTTCATCAGTAGTAAAGCAGGTTATGACATGTGGGCGGGACCTTACGGCAATTGGGGTTCGCGCAAATATATGATAGCCAGTCTCGACCAGAGTCTGAAACGTATGCACCTCGACTATGTAGACCTGTTCTACAGTCACCGGTACGACCCTGAGACACCGCTTGATGAAACACTGCAGGCACTTGTTGACATTGTGAAAGCCGGTAAGGCATTGTATGTAGGTATATCGCGCTGGCCACTCGAAGCCTTGAAATTCGCGACTAAATATCTGCGCGACCGGGATGTACCGTTGCTGATCTATCAGGGACGACTCAACCTCATCGACCGTGCACCGCAGGAAGAAGGTATACTCGACTATTGCGCGGAACAAGGTATCGGATTCATCTCCTTCTCACCGCTCGCCCAAGGACTGCTCACGGACAGATATCTGAACGGCATCCCACAAGAGAGCAGAATGTCTAAAGGGAAGTTTCTGAAGAAAGATATACTGACACCCGAACTTCTTGACAATCTGAAACGCCTCAACGGTATAGCCCAAGGACGCAACGAGACATTGGCAGAAATGGCATTGGCATGGATACTGCATCAGAAAGGTGTGACCTCTGTTCTGGTCGGCGCAAGCAGCACGGAACAGTTGCAGAAGAATCTGAAATGTATCAATGCAGAACCTTTTACAGATAAAGATGTCTGATTTTGTCCTCATTTCTACCGATTTAGAAAAAAAAAGCGTATTTTTGCAGTTTATAAATTATTGCACTCATGATATTATTAAGTTTTGATACTGAAGAATTTGACGTACCTCGCGAGCACGGGGTGGATTTCCCTCTTGACGAGGCGATGAAAGTCTCCGTGTATGGTACGAACAAGATACTCGACTGTCTGAAAAAGAACAACGTCAGAGCCACATTCTTCTGTACAGCCAATTTTGCTAAGAATTCCCCTGAGACCATGAAACGTATCATGGACGAAGGTCATGAGGTAGCTTGTCACGGTGTAGACCATTGGCAACCGAAAGCCAGCGATGTGAAAGAATCCAAGAAAGTGATAGAGCAACTGACGGGGCGCACCGCCTACGGTTATCGCCAACCGCGTATGTTTCCTGTTTCCGACGAGGATATAGAGAACGAAGGGTTCAGATACAACTCTTCCCTGAACCCTGCTTTCATACCGGGCAGATATATCCATCTCACCTGTCCCCGCACCTGTTTTATGAGAGGCAAAGTATTGGAGATTCCTGCATCCGTTACACCGTGGATCAGATTCCCGCTGTTCTGGTTGGCATGCCATAATCTGCCTACGGCCCTTTACCATTGGATGATAAGACGTGTGCTGAATCACGACGGATATTTCGTTACCTATTTCCACCCATGGGAATTCTACGAACTCAAGCAGCATCCTGAGTTTAAGATGCCTTTCATCATCAAGAACCATAGTGGTAAAGGTATGGAAGAGCGACTTGACACACTGATCCGCATGCTCAAAGGCAGAGGATTTGAATTTATTACCTTCTCGGAATTTACAGAAATCAAAACAGCAGAACTACAAAAAGCATCCAGATAATGATTAGACTAGCTATCGTATCACCTTGTTACAACGAGGAAGAAGTACTTGAACAATCGGCAAAGAGACTGACCGCCTTATTCGACGACCTCGTCGCCAAAGGTAAGATCTCAAAAGATAGTTTTTCACTTTTAGTCAACGATGGCAGCAAAGATTCCACATGGGATATCATCACCCGTCTGCACAAGAGCGATGCCCGCTTCAAAGGTCTCAACCTGGCCCGTAACGTAGGTCACCAGTCGGCCATCATGGCTGGTATGATGACAGCCAAAGAGTGGGCTGATGCCGTCATCACGATAGATGCCGACCTGCAAGACGATCTCAACGCCATCGAAAAGATGATAGACGACTATGCCAACGGTTACGACATCATCTATGGGGTGAAGGTTTCACGTACAGCCGACCCGGTTCTCAAACGGATGTCGGCAGTAGCATTCTACAAGTTGCAAAGCAGGATGGGTGTGGAAAGCGTCTATAATCATGCCGATTTCAGATTTATGAGTAAACGTGTGCTCGACACGTTGGCTAAATATCAAGAGAAGAATCTGTATCTCCGGGGACTGATTCCGATGCTCGGATTCCCTTCCACAACGGTGGATGATGTCATCTCTGAACGTACGGCAGGCGTTTCCAAGTATACCTTGAAGAAAATGATGAATCTGGCACTCGACGGCATCACGTCGTTCTCTGTCAAACCGATATACGGCATCATGTATCTGGGTATCATCTTTTTGATTATCAGTTTCTTCATTGCCATTTACGTAGTACATGCCCTCATTATCCACACAGCCGTTCACGGTTGGGCATCACTGATGCTGTCTATCTGGTTCGTAGGAGGCGTCATATTGATTTCCGTGGGTGTTGTCGGACTATATGTGGGTAAGATATACAAGGAAGTGAAAGGACGCCCTCTGTACAATATTAAAGACGTTCTGAACGAGGATGATAAGTAAGGTAAAGGAAATCATAGCCAGCCATCCCGACTGGCAGACAAAATTCTGGCAGTTTTTCCGTTTTGGTATTGTAGGTACGATCTGTTCCGCCATACACTACGGTGTCTATTGCCTCATCCTGCTCATAGCCAACTACAATATCGCCTACACCATAGGTTACCTCGTCGGTTTCCTGTGCAATTACGTACTTACCACTTTCTTCACCTTCAAGGACAAACCGTCATCGAAGAATGCAGTGGGGTTCAGTTTCAGTCATGTCATCAACTATCTTTTGGAGATAGGTCTACTGAACCTGTTCCTGTGGATAGGATTCGGTAAGTTTATATCTCCGATATTGGTCATGATCATCGTAGTACCGATCAATTTCCTGATACTACATTTCGTTTATACTTTCTCGCGTAAGAAATGATACAGATGTAGGTCCTGACCGTTTACACGTCTGTTGAAATCCTGAACTAAGACAAACTTATATCCTTTTTGGGTATAAGAAGGCAGGTCGGCCTTCGCATCTTCATCTCCGATAAGCAGGAAACCGCTGACCGGCTGTTCGTGATAAAAACTCCCGATACGGTTGTCGAGGTAGAAATTCAGTTCAAAATAATGCACCGGGTCACCTTTGGCCACAATACCTCCCTTGATATACTCATAGAGTTTACCCTTTTGCTCAGGGGCTAATCTGTTGATTTCGGCAGCTACCGGTTTTACCGATTTCGCATTGAGCACCACCGGTTTGTAAGTAGCGTTAACAGCCAGATAGACCGCCAGTACCATCACAATCATCCCATATATGGGTCCCTCTACTGTCTTGTTCGAACGGACATATTTCCACCAGTAGATACATAAGATTGTCGGAATTAATATCCATATCCACGACAACACGTCGCTGATATTGCGGAGAGCGTTGAGCATAGCGATGTTTTCAGCCGCATGGTGGCCATGAAACATCGTTTCCGGTATCAGTCCACATTTCACAACGATAAACGCCGCAAAGAGCAATATACCTACGACAGACAGGATACCGCCATAGATATCCAGCGACTTGGCACGCCTTGCAGCCAACCACAACATATATTTCGCAAGAAAATAGGTCAGGAACGGATACATAGGCATCAGATAGACACTGCGCTTACTCTGAGGTATGCAGTAGAACACGAATATCAGTACCGTGGCGAGCATCGAGAACAGATCCAGTGTGTCCATATTCTTCAACCAGGCAGTAAACTTACCCCATAGAGAAGAAGCGGGACCTTGAATTTTATGATAGTTGAGTCCGAACAATGATATCACAGCCAGGAGTGTCCATGGCAGATAACCGATAATCAGTGTCAATATGTTGTATGGCCAAGGATTCACACAAGAGTCGTAACTCATCGTATTGGTCATCCTCCCTATATTCTCCTCGTACATCAGGTCGATAAACGCCTGTCCTCCCTGCTTATAGGCAGCATAATACCAGATAGCCGGAATAATCAATGACATGATGGCGAAAAGGAACAGGGTAAAGAAAGCCTTGTAGAATTTCACCCCGCGCATCAACAGGAACACGCCCATCACAAGACAAGGGATAATCACACCCACCGGTCCTTTGGTTAGGGTAGCCAAACTCATCAGAAGTATCGCCAACCATGGTATGCCACGCAGATTCTTCTCGTACCACCTGAACAGACAATACAGAGAACAGACGGTAAGCATCGTCAGTACCATGTCCACACGACAGTTGCAACTGGCGCGTACCAGTTCCAGACTACTGAGCATCAGCAGTGCTGTGATAAAAGCCACCTTACTGCCCTTGCGCTTGCTGTAAAACAGGAACGTACACATGACCAATATAATAAAGGCGACGGCCGACGGCATACGAGATGTCATCTCGGTAACCTTACCGTTGATTTCAGAACAGGCAGCCACACACCAGTGGAAGAAAGGCGGTTTGTAAGCCATCTCACCACCATTGTTACGCGGCAGAATCCAGTTGCCGGTCTCTATCATCGTATATGATACGATCGACTCCCTCGGTTCACCCTTTGTATTGTAATCATACAATCCTAAAAACGGTATCACTGTCAGTATACTGATCAACAGCAACAACCAGAACGTCTTATGATTTGTCAGCAGTTTCATGGTTATTATTTCACTCTGGATGTTATCGGGTTACGTACCCCTTTCATATTTGTCATAAAAGCCTTGGCACTGCCGAAGCGCAAGAACATATCAAGGCGTATCGGAATGTGGTTGTCATCATCCGTGATAAAGAAACGCACAATCTCTTTCATGTTGCCGTCGTCCTCTTTTTCTATATAAGATAAGGTAAGGCAACGGTATTTTGCACCGTTATCGGCTTTGATGGTAGACTTGCCACGATATTTCAGGATGGCAGGAATCACATCCTTACCGTCGGCCAGAGGAATATTCACTACATGACCTACTTTCCAACTGGCGGGATCATAACTTCTCGCGCACAGGAATATATTCATCATATCATAGATGCAGTTTTTGTATTCGGCGTTTTTCCACTCATGCGTACCGTCGTTGTTCTGACGGTGCTGACGGAGATGGGTATTGCCGTTAGGGTACGTGTACCATATCTCATCCACGTAATACCGATCTCCTTCACGGGCTCCCTTACGGTAATACAACGGCACCATGTCTTCGCGCGAATAACAGAGCAGGGTATCGCGCAGCACGAAGAAGTTGTCCACACGATGATTGCCGCGCGTGATCAGACTCGCACGGTAGGCAGGTTTGCCATGATAACGGCTGAGTATCGTCTTCATCGAAGCGGTACCGGCTTTTACCCAAATAAACTTCCAGTTATAATATAGATTATAAGATAGGAATTCGCCCGACTTGAATGCCTGGTTATCTTCACTGCATTGTGAATATGAAGATACTGAAAATACCATTAATACTAATGATACTATAATTGATTTTATATATTTCATATCTTTTGATAATTATACTTTATTTTACCGAATTGGGGACATATATCAGTCCCAGACTCTTCGCTCTTTCCGCATTGCGGTTTTTCTGTTTCTTCTGCTGGTCCGGTTTCTGTTTCGTTATCTCCGACGGTTTCTGTTTCGCTGCATCGGTGGCATTGACATTCCAACTTTCGCTGATATCCCATTTCGCCTTGCATTCTATGATTCTTGGGTCGTAATACACCTTCTCAGCCTGTTTGTCGGCCTTATACAGTCCTGTGTCCCATATACCGTTGCCGTTATCATCCTCGAACGCGCGCAGATAGTATTTTTCAGGTTTGATATAATAGAAATCGGCCTGACCGCCTTTCGCTTTCACCTCTTTGACCACACCGTCCGACTTGTTCAGCAGTTGAACAATGACATTGTTGCCCTGTGTCCCCTGTATACTGACAAAGATTGAACCGTACGAATCCAGTGTCCTTACTTTCAACCCCTGTTTCATCGGGTCGGAAACCTTACCATAGATATCCCTGAACACAGCACTGTCCACTTCCAGACTATACTCGACGCCGGGCTTCCATTCACCTGTAATCTCATACGTGCGCGGTTGGGATGCGACGGCCTCAAACCTGAACGGCGCCTTATACCATAACGTATCGTGTTTGGAATACAGATGTATGCCTGCCGTGTCCAGACGGGCCAGAGGCGTAGGCAACTTGACCGTGATATTCTGGTCCGGATCTATCTCGCCCACATGACCGTATTCGGGTTTGAGTGCTTCTGGTTTCATCACAGTGTCATAAGGCTCATCATGTTTTTTCGCCTTCTCCTGTTTCTTCTGCCATTCCTCGGTCGCCTTAGCCAGTTTCTTCATCCGTTTGGCGTAAGGTTCCTTGGCCAGTATCTCCATTGTATCCGTCTTGTCATATAACGTGCCGGTACTGTCCGACGCCATATATTGCAGTTGCATCCTCAGTGTATCCTGATTACATAGCGCCGTATCCCGCAACCAATAAGTAATCGTATCATTCTTGGCGGTCGGTTCTATGATAAAAGCGTCCTTTTCATTGAAATTCAGTCCATGTATCACCGGCAACTTCTCATGACCATAACTGAAGAACAACGTAAACCGGTTCGGTTCGGTACGGTCGGTCTTGAGCAGATAGCGGTCGGTCAACGTTTCCGTGAAAGCCCTCAGCACCACATTGTCTGGGAAGAAATGCGTGTAGGGCACCTGTCTGATAGAATCGATGTGAAGGGAATCTTTCCATAATGTATCCGGACGGACATCGGGCTTACTATACGGATTGATAATATCATGGTTGAAGGCGATCATCTCGCTCTTCTGGTTAAACATATAATTGCCGTCTGCATCCTGGAGGGCGTACATACGGTAAGACCCCGGAGCGATACCTCTGATGACGAAATGTCCCCTGCTGTCGGTATGCGAAACGCGTAACAAGGGTGATTTGGAGAACACCGTATCAGACAAGTTGTTGTACAGACCCACCAGTATTCCCTTGATAGGTTCCAGATTCTGCGCGTTGAGTACATATCCTGATGTCTCCAACGTGTCTATCCTGTCACCGGTAGAAAAAGTGTATGTATAGTTACCCAACGGGTTACTTTCATTATTATCGGATATGGCATCCGAGAAATCGATCGTATAGGTGGTGTTCGGTTTGAGCGAATCCTTCAGTTCCACCACGATTCTCTTGCCCTCGCCTTTGATGTCGGGAGCTTCCAACTGCGGTGGAGAGACGACCACCTTTTCGGTAGGGTTGTCCAGTTGAATAAATTCATTGAAATAGATATATATCTTCTTCGACTTCACATTCGTCGCCTTGTCGGCAGGTGAAGAACCGACCACCCTTGGAGGGGTCTCATCGTACCAACCGCCGTCGGGTTGTCCCATTCTGGCACATGATAAGATGCAGAGCAGGCAGACGGATATATATATGTATTTAAGAAAATCCCTTTTTATCATCGTCAAATCGTATTATTCATATTGGAGTTCATCTCTAACATCTGTTCGATATACGAACGACTGTTGCTCAGACGCGGTATCTTATGCTGACCGCCCAGTTTACCTTTCGACTTCAACCAGTCATTAAACAGCCCCTTGCGCGCCTTCACTATCTCCAGATGCTGGAGCGTGATATCCTTAAAACGTTTGGCTTCGTAATCCGAATTGATTTCCTGAAGTTTCTTGTCCAGAATGTCGGCAAACTCATTGATGTCGGCCGGTTCCTTCGAAAATTCTATCAACCACTGATGCCTGCACTTCGCCTTGTCGTCCATAAACACGGGGGCGGCTGTATATTCCAACACTTCCGCACCGGTCTTCATACAGGCATAAGCCAAACTCTTCTCGGCGTTGTCCACGATCAGTTCTTCTCCGAAAGCATTGATAAAATGCTTCGTACGCCCCGTGATGACAAACTTGTACGGGTTGGTCGATGTAAAACTTACCGTGTCACCGATAATATACCGCCACAGTCCGCACGAGGTGGATATCACCATCGCGTAATTCTTTCCTGTCTCCACACCGCAGAGAGGAACCACTGTCGGGTTCTCGGTACCGAACTCGTCCATCGGGATGAATTCGTAGAACACATCATAATCGAGCATCAGCAACATCGAATGGTCTGATGGATCATCCTGTATGCCGAAGAAACCTTCACTGGCATTATATGTCTCCATATATTGCATCCGTGAAGAAGTGATCAATTGTTCATATTGCTGGCGGTAAGGCGTAAAGGCTACACCACCGTGGAAGAACACTTCCAGGTTGGGCCATACCTCGTCTATATGTTCCTTGCCTGATATCTCAAGTACCCTGCTGAGCACCGAAAGCATCCACGAAGGGACACCGCTGATGTTCGTCACATTCTTATGGAGTGTCTCATGGGCTATACGGTCGCGCTTCACCTCAAAGTCAGACAACAGGGCTGTCGCCTTCTTCGGTACTCTGCACAGATTGGCGAGCGGATTGATATTCTCTATCAGTATCGCACTCAGGTCGCCCACAAGACTGTTGGGAAGGTTGTAATTAGGAGAATGACTACCTCCCAGTATCAGACCCTTGCCGTCGAACATACGACTCCGGGGGTTATTGCGCAAATAGAGGGCTACCACATCCTTACCACCCTGATAATGGATATTCTGCAGACCGTCGCTGCTCACAGGGATAAACTTACTCTTATCGTTGGTGGTGCCGGATGATTTGGCATACCATTTCACGGCACCGGGCCATAGTACATCACTTTCACCATGACGCATACGGTCGATATCCTCTTTCAGTTCTTCGTAAGTGTTTAATGGTATATTCTTAACGAAATCATCATAACCGTTCATTGTCTGGAACAGATGATTTCGTCCGTATTCAGTATTCTGAGCACGATTTATCAGAGACTCCAACACATTTTTCTGCAGTATCTCCCCTTCGTTTATATGCCGCTGAAGTTCTCTCTGCCTAGGCAAAAACAACTTCTTCGCAATATTAGTTAAACTCATAACAACATCCTTTATTATGCAGGAAAATGTTTTATACTAAAACATAATACCGCAATCAATTCGCAAAGTTAGTCTAAACTTTTGTAAAAGAGCAAATTTTTACCTTTTTTATGTTACTGTTCAGAAAAAGCGGCAGCCTCCGCTTCCGCAATGATGTCTTCTCTTGTCTTTTCCTTAGGTGTCGCACTGATATCGGACAAGTCGAATTCATCATTTTCATTCTGTACGGGAGTCTTTTCCGTCTTCGCTTCCGTCTTCGCTTCTTTAACTGCAGCCACAGCGTCTTCGGTTTCCACTTCAACCTTTTCTTCCTGCGGGATGATAAAATCATTCTTCACCTCCGTCTCAGGCACATTCTCCACCGGTTCCTCCTCCTGTCGTGTACGCAATGTCTTTGCGGCAAAGACGGAGTCGATAAACTGCGGTTCTTTGCGAAGGCGGTCTAACGTGAGTTTGGAAGCCAACTGCTGACTTTCTTTCTTTGAGAATCCCTTTCCTTCGCTGCCGTCGAGACCTTCTATCACCACCTGATAGTTGAACACCGGACTGCCGTTTTCATCTTTGGTCTGTTCCAGCATCTTAAACTCTACGTTCACACGGTTCTTCTGACTCCACTCTATCAGTTTACTCTTAAAGTTGACCTCCTTATAGGCCACCTTGTCGATATTGATCAGTTGAGCCAGAATCCTGTTCTGCATAAAGTGCATACACGCATCATAACCGCGGTCGAGATAGATCGCTCCGACCAATGCCTCGAAAGCATTTCCTCCCATATAACTGTTATGAGAGGAACTGTGTCCTGACGACATGATCAGTCGTACGATACCCATCTCCTGGGCCAGTTTGTTTAATGTATCACGCTGTACGATCTTACTCCGGGTGTTGGTGAGGAATCCCTCACGCTTACCTTCGAAATGGCGATATACGATATCACCCACGATGGCATCAAGTATGGCGTCACCCAAAAATTCAAGACGTTCATTGTTGATAGGCTTACCTTTCTCATTCCTTTTAGCAATACTTTTATGCATCAGGGCAAGCTTATACAACTGTATATCATGCGGATAGAATCCGATGATAGAATATAAAGACGAATAAAGCTCCTTCTCCTTGCGGAAAGGGAGCTTTATTCTATCAATTATGTTACTCAGCATATTTCTTGAAAATAACACAAGCATTATGACCACCGAATCCGAAGGTGTTGCTCAGGGCTGCACGTACAGTACGTTTCTGAGCCTTGTTGAATGTGAAGTTGAGATTATAATCTATCTCCTCATCCTTATCATCCTCTTCATGATTGATTGTAGGCGGAATAATGTTGTCCTTAATAGCCAAGATACAAGCCATCGCCTCTACAGCACCTGCTGCACCCAGCAAGTGACCTGTCATAGACTTTGTTGAACTGATGTTCAACTTATAAGCTGCATCACCGAACACATCCTTTATTGCCTTAGCTTCCGATATATCACCCACATGGGTAGATGTACCGTGAACATTGATATAGTCGATATCCTCAGGTTTCATACCGGCATCTTCCAGAGCAGCCTCCATGACGAGCTTTGCTCCCAGACCTTCCGGATGTGAAGCTGTGATATGGTATGCGTCGGCACTTTCGCCCTCACCTACCATCTCAGCATATATCTTAGCACCACGAGCTTTGGCATGTTCCAGTTCTTCCAGAATCAGACAACCGGCACCTTCACCCATGATAAATCCGTCGCGACTGGCGCTGAACGGGCGTGAAGCGTGCTCCGGATCGTCATTACGTGTAGACAATGCGTGCATGGCATTAAAGCCGCCCACACCGCAACCGCAGATAGCCGACTCCGCTCCACCGCTTACAATGATATTCGCTTTACCCAAGCGGATCAGATTGAAAGCATCAGCAACAGCGTTGCTAGAAGAAGCACATGCCGATGTTGTGGTATAGTTAGGTCCATGGAATCCATAATGGATGGATATCTGACCTGCTGCTATATCAGCAATCATCTTAGGAATAAAGAACGGATTAAACTTAGGACCGTCTGCCTCATGTTGACCATAATATTTGATTTCTTCCTCGAAAGTACGGATACCTCCGATTCCGACACCGTATACTACGCCGATGCGGTTTTTGTCCTCCGTTTCCAAATCAATGCCACTGTCTTTTACACCCTGCATAGCGGCTATCATAGCCAACTGGGTGTAACGATCCATTTTGCGGGCTTCCTTACGGTCAATGAAATCATTCACGTTCAGGTTTTTTACCTCGCAAGCAAATTGTGTTTTGAAATTGGTTGTATCAAATTGTGTAATAGGTGCTGCTCCGCTAACCCCGGCAACCATGTTCTTCCATGTTTCCTCAGGATTATTGCCAACTGGAGTCACTGCTCCAAGACCTGTTACAACTACTCTTTTTAATTCCATATTAAATTTTAGGAATGATTATTTGGCGTTTTCCTCAATATAACTAATAGCATCGCCAACTGTTGCTATCTTTTCAGCCTTATCGTCTGGAATAGAGATACCGAATTCTTTCTCGAATTCCATGATCAACTCTACTGTATCCAAAGAATCTGCACCGAGATCATTTGTGAAACTTGCTTCTGGCTTAACTTCAGCCTCATCAACACCTAGTTTATCAACGATAATTGCTTTTACTTTTGATTCAATTTCTGACATAATTGTAATGTTTAAATTGTTAATAATTACTTTCTATTTTTGAATTTCGGGCGCAAAGTAACTAATTTTTCTTCAAGTACGCAAATATTTTTATCAAAAAACAACTTTTGTATGCACAAACTACCCCTATCTGTGCATAAAATTGAAGGTTTATTAAACAAAAAATAAAAATATTAGTATGATTGCTTACGTTTGTTCAATTTAAAAAATTCTCTTCTCAGAGGATAATTTCCTCTCAATTCCTCGAAACTCTCCGGATTGGATTTCAGGCGGTTGCTATCCAGCAGTGGATTGTATAAACCGAGGGAGTAATCATCAGCATCTCCTATGAACTGATAATTATAAGGTAGTTCGGGAGGCACGATATGGTAGGTGTTCTCTATATGGAAGAAGTCGCACAGCGCATCTATCACCATATTGTCGGCGTTCACCTTGCCGTCGGCCGAATATCCCGCGATATGCGGTGTACCTATATATACTTTGCTTAACAGCGTACGGTTGATATGCGGTTCGTCCTCCCATGTATCGACCACGGCATCCCTGATTCTCCCGTTGCTCAGGGCGTCGAGCAGTTCGTGGTTGTCCACCACCTGTCCTCTGCTGGTATTGATGATAAACGGTTGCCGGCATAACTTCCTGAAGAAGTCGTAATCGGCCAGATGCACCGTCTTGTATTTCCCACTCTTGATGAGCGGCACATGAAATGTGATCACGTCGCTCCGGCGGGCCACTTCCTCCAGACTGGCGAAGTCCATCTGCGACTTCCCCTCATCCTGCAAGGGCGGATCGTTGACGATGACATGGAATCCCATCTTTTCAGCCACTTCCTTTATTTTGATACCCACATGTCCGCACCCCACCACGGCCAGGGTGGAATTGTCGGGCACCAGTCCCTTGTGCCTCTGCAGCAGTATCAGTACCGAATGGATGTATTGGGCCACCGAACCGGCGTTGCATCCGGGACAGTTGACCCATCTGATACCGGCCTCCTCCAGATAATCCGTATCAAGATGGTCATAACCTATCGTCGCCGTGGCGATAAACTTCACCCGGCTCCCCTCCAGCAGCGACCTGTCACAGCGCGTACGTGTACGCACGACGAGCGCATCCGCATCCTTCACGTCGGCGGCGGATATCTCCGAACCTTTCACGTAGACGGCATCATCCGTTATTCTACTGATGACATTCCGGATATAGGGTATTTTATCATCTATCACAATCTTCATACTAAACGCAAAGGTAATACAAACTGTGATAATTACAAAATATAACAAGTTTTTATTGAAATAAATTGGTAAATTAAAAATTAATGAGTAGTTTTGCATATTTAAATCAATACAAATCAATAATGATATTTACAGAACTTTGCAACAACGTTTTCAACAAAGCAATTACAGATTATCATATCAAGGATAATATAGACATGCCTATCCATAACCCATACCCGGCCGGTTCCATCGAGAATACGCTATATCTCAAATGTTGGATAGACACCGTACAGTGGCATTTCGAGGATATTATCCGCGATCCGGAGATCAACCCCGACGAAGCCCTCTTGCTCAAGAGACGTATCGACAAGAGCAACCAGGACCGCACGGATCTGGTAGAACAGATAGACAGTTACTTCCGCAATAAGTTTCAGGACGTGCAGGTATCCCCTGCCGCCACCATCAATACCGAGAGTCCGGCCTGGGCGATAGACCGCCTGTCCATTCTTGCCCTGAAGATTTACCACATGCGTGAGCAGGCAGAGCGTCAGGACGCGTCGGCCGACCATGTCGCTAAGTGCCAGTCCAAACTGGATGTGCTTCTGGAGCAGCAGAAAGACCTGTCTACAGCCATCAATCAATTACTGGATGACATCTCGGCAGGAAGAAAATATATGAAAGTATATAGACAGATGAAGATGTATAACGATCCGTCTACGAATCCTGTATTGTATGGTGGAAACAAAAAATAGAATATGAAATCCGACCACATATTGATAATCCGCTTTTCCGCCCTTGGA
>OBID01000059.1_pt1 | contig 47276 bp, 41 predicted proteins | sample 1519781 | NCBI WGS metagenome assembly OBID01 (sample SAMEA3991478, study PRJEB22521) | metagenome | biome: anthropogenic terrestrial biome; feature: sewage plant; material: sludge | place: Sweden | collected 2012-09-26 | reverse complement strand
TCTGCGACAAATGGACCGATGATCAGTGTTTCTGATAACGGATGCGGAATAGAAGAAAGCGAACTAGGCAGTATATTTTTAAAATTTCACAGAACTGTATCAGACAAAAACAGAAGCGGTTCAGGATTAGGACTTGCAATAGCTGAAAAAATAGCTAAAAGACATAATATTGATATAAATGTAAGAAGTAGGGTGGGCTGCGGAACAGAATTCGGCTTTATTTTTAATAAAACTATTGACAAACCCGAATTGTGTGATATAATAGACTAGTGTGCAAAATTTTAAAAAGTAGCACACTCATTCTATTTAAGAAAATTGATAAAGAAGGAGGAAAAATAATGCCAACGTTTAACCAGTTAGTACGTAAAGGCAGAGACGTTTTGGAGGTTAAATCAACTGCTCCGGCACTTCAGAAAGGTTATAATGCCAAGAAGAAGAGCACAATTGATCAGAGCTGTCCTCAGAAGCGTGGAGTATGTACAGCAGTAAGAACTTCAACACCTAAAAAGCCTAACTCAGCTATGAGAAAGATTGCCAGAGTAAGACTTACAAATGGTTATGAAGTAACAGCTTACATTCCAGGTATAGGACATAATCTTCAGGAACATAGCGTTGTACTCATCAGAGGCGGACGTGTTAAGGACTTGCCTGGTGTACGTTACCACATTATCAGAGGTACTCTTGATGCTCAGGGCGTTGCAAAGAGAATGCAGGCTCGTTCTAAGTACGGTGCTAAGAGACCAAAGGCTGGAGCAGCTAAGTAATTGTCACTTGAAAGCTCATCATTAAAATAGGATACAGCTACCACAGGATTATATGTGGAGATTATATAGATTTATATACCTCTGCATGGTCTTGACGGGTGACCATATGGTCAAACGAGTACCTATGAATTCATTAATATTATATGAAGGAGGGAAGCGAAATGCCAAGAAGAGGTAATATCGCAAAACGTGATGTTTTACAGGATCCAGTTTACAATTCAAAGCTTGTTACACGCTTAATTAACAACATAATGCTTGATGGTAAAAAGGGTGTTTCTCAGAAAATCGTTTATGATGCATTTGATATCGTCGCTGAAAAGACAGGTGAAAATGCACTGGAGGCTTTTGAAAAAGCAATGGAAAACATTATGCCTGTATTAGAAGTAAAGGCTCGCAGAATGGGTGGTGCCACATATCAGGTACCTATGGAGGTACGTCCTGAAAGACGTCAGACATTAGGTCTCAGATGGATCACTAAATATTCAAGACTCAGAAATGAAAAAACAATGAAGGAAAGACTTTCAGGAGAAATTTTGGACGCGATTAACGGCAGTGGCGGAGCTTGCAAAAAGCGTGAAGACACACACAAAATGGCTGAAGCTAACAAGGCATTTGCTCACTATCGTTGGTAATTTTATAATTAATTCAACGTTTAAAAGCTTAGCTTATTATAAAATGGAGGAAAAATTATGCCAAGAGATTGTTCACTCGAACATACAAGAAACATTGGTATAATGGCCCACATTGATGCAGGTAAAACAACTACCACTGAGCGTATACTTTTTTATACAGGTATAACTCACAAAATTGGTGAGGTTCACGAAGGTGCTGCTACAATGGACTGGATGGAGCAGGAGCAGGAAAGAGGTATTACAATTACTTCAGCTGCTACTACAGCATACTGGTCTGGCCATAGAATCAATATCATCGATACACCTGGACACGTTGACTTTACAGTTGAGGTTGAGCGTTCTTTAAGAGTACTCGACGGTTCCGTAACAGTTTTCTGTGCAAAGGGCGGTGTTGAGCCACAGTCTGAAACTGTATGGCGTCAGGCTGATAAATATAATGTACCTAGAATGGCTTATGTAAATAAGATGGACATTATGGGTGCTGACTTCTATCGTGTTGTAAATATGATGCACGACAGATTAAAATGTAATGCAGTTCCGATTCAGCTTCCTATCGGTTCAGAGGATATATTTAAGGGAATCATTGACTTAGTTGAAATGAAAGCTTATGTATACTATGACGATCTTGGAAAAGATATCAGAGTTGAAGAAATTCCTGCAGATCTTGCTGACAAGGCAACAGAATATCGTGCATCATTGCTCGAATGTGTTGCTGAACAGGATGACGAGCTTATGGAAAAGTACTTTGCTGATGAAGAACTCACAATTGATGAAATTAAAAAATGCATAAGAAAGGCAACTCTTGCAAATAAGATGGTGCCTGTAGTATGCGGTACTTCATATAAAAACAAGGGTGTTCAGAAGTTATTGGATGCAGTTATTGACTACATGCCATCACCTGTTGACGTTCCTCATATTAAAGGTATAAATCCTGATACCGGTGAAGAATGTGAACGTCCTTCATCTGATGAAGAACCTTTTGCTGCTCTTGCATTTAAGATTGCAACAGATCCGTTTGTTGGTAAACTCTGTTTCTTCCGTGTATATTCTGGTTCTGTTGATGCTGGTTCTACAGTATTAAATGCAACTAAGGACAACAAGGAAAGAATCGGACGTATACTTCAGATGCATTCAAATCACAGAAAGGATATCGAGACAGTATATGCCGGAGATATCGCAGCTGCAGTTGGTCTTAAGAACACAACTACAGGTGATACACTGTGTAATGAAAAGAATCCTGTTATTCTTGAATCAATGGAATTCCCTGAGCCTGTTATCAATCTGGCTATTGAACCAAAGACAAAAGCCGGACAGGAAAAAATGGGCCTTGCACTTTCAAAACTTGCTGAAGAAGATCCTACATTCAGAACATGGACAGATGAAGAAACCGGTCAGACTATTATAGCTGGTATGGGAGAACTTCATCTTGAAATTATCGTAGACAGACTTCTTCGTGAATTCAAAGTAGAAGCTAATGTAGGTGCTCCACAGGTTTCATATAAGGAAACAATTAAGTCTAATGCAGATGTAGATATGAAATATGCAAGACAGTCTGGTGGTAAAGGTCAGTACGGTCATGTTAAAATCAGAGTTGCACCTAATGAATCAGGCAAGGGCTATGAATTTAAAAATGCTATCGTTGGCGGTTCTATCCCTAAGGAATACATTCCTGCTGTTGATGCAGGTATCAAGGGTGCTATGCAGGCCGGCGTACTTGCTGGATATCAGGTAGTTGACGTTAAGGTTGAACTTTATGATGGATCTTATCATGAAGTTGACTCTTCTGAAATGGCATTTAAGATTGCCGGATCAATGGCTTTCAAAGAAGCTGTGAGAAAAGCAAATCCTATGATTCTTGAACCTATTATGAAGGTAATCGTAATTGTTCCTGAAGATTACATGGGAGATGTAATCGGTGACCTTAATTCACGTCGTGGACAGATACTTGGTATGGAAGCTAGACCTGGTGCTCAGCAGATAAATGCACTTGTTCCACTTTCTGAAATGTTTGGTTATTCAAACGACCTTCGTTCAAAGACACAGGGACGTGGACAGTATTCAATGGAACCTCACAGCTATATCGAAGTTCCTAAGTCAATATCTGAAAAAATCATTACCAAGAGAGGGAAAAACAACGATTAATTTCGTATATGTCATTCTTTTGGATAATGTATAACAATTATTTTTTAAAAAAACACTTGAATTTATATTTAATATCTGTTAAAATGAATATTATAATATAAAATTAATCATATTTTTGAGGAGGATATTCCAATGGCAAAGGCAAAATTTGAACGTACAAAACCACATGTTAATATTGGTACAATTGGTCACGTTGACCACGGTAAGACTACACTTACAGCTGCTATCACAAAAACTCTCGCTCTTAAGGGCCAGGCTCATTATGAAGCATACGACATGATCGATAAGGCTCCAGAAGAAAGAGAACGTGGTATCACAATCAATACAGCTCACGTTGAATATGAAACAGACGCTCGTCACTATGCTCACGTTGACTGCCCAGGCCATGCTGACTATGTTAAGAACATGATCACAGGTGCTGCTCAGATGGACGGCGCTATCCTCGTTGTTGCTTCTTCAGACGGCCCTATGGCTCAGACAAAAGAACATCTTCTTCTTGCTCATCAGGTTGGCGTTCCATATATCGTAGTATTTATGAACAAGGCTGATCAGGTTGACGATGAAGAACTTCTTGAACTCGTTGAAATGGACATTCGTGAAACACTTGATAAGTATGAATTCCCTGGCGATGATACACCAATCATCAAGGGTTCTGCTCTTAAAGTTCTCGAGGCTCCGGATGATCTCAATAATCCAGCTTATGACTGCATTAAGGAACTTATGAATGCTGTTGACACATATATTCCTACACCAGAAAGAAAAGCTAATCTTCCATTCCTTATGCCAGTAGAAGATGTATTCACAATTACAGGTCGTGGTACAGTTGCTACAGGTAGAGTTGAAAGAGGACAGTTAAAGACTGGTGATGAAATTGAAGTAATCGGTCTTAAAGAAGAGAATTCTAAGACTGTTGTTACTGGTATTGAAATGTTCAGAAAGATTCTTGACTATGCTGAGGCTGGAGACAACATCGGTGCTCTTCTCCGTGGTATTCAGAGAACTGATATTGAAAGAGGACAGGTTCTTTGTAAGCCAGGCTCAATCAAGCCACATACAAAGTTCCATGGTCAGATTTATGTACTGAAGAAAGAAGAAGGCGGTAGACATACTCCATTCTTTACAAACTACAGACCACAGTTCTATTTCAGAACAACAGACATTACAGGTGTTGTAACACTTCCTGCTGATAAGGAAATGTGTATGCCTGGTGATAACGTTGAAATCGACGTTGAACTTATTGCTCCAATCGCTATCGAAGAAGGACTTCACTTCGCTATTCGTGAAGGTGGACGTACAGTTGGTTCAGGCGTTGTTACAAATATCAATGCTTAATCATATTAAATAATAATCAAAAAGGACAGATTTTATCTGTCCTTTTTTTATTGAATAAAAAACCAAAAATAATTGACATCTGAAAAATACGTGTTATAATTAAAAAGATACTTAAAACAAGAAAAATAAAGGTGGTACAAAATGCTTCTTGCTATTGATGTAGGAAATACAAATATAGTATTCGGAATTTTTGATGATGATAAGATAGTTAATACTTTCAGAATGCATACGGAAAAAAATAAAACAGAATATGTATATGCATGTGAAATTATAAATATTCTTATGCTTAAAAAAATTCATTCTTATAAAATCGATCATGCGATAATATCATCTGTTGTCCCTCAGCTAAACGTTACTTTGCAAAAGGCAGTTTATTGTGCTTTTTCATGCAATGCAATCATGGTTTGCAGTAATATAAATACAGGACTTAAAATATGTACGGATAATCCGGAAAAGGTAGGCGCAGATTTAATTTGTGGTGCAGCCGCAGCATATTATAAGTATAGAAAAGCTCTTATAGTATTTGATTTAGGTACAGCCACGACAGTATGCGCAGTGGATCAGAACGGAAATTATCTTGGGCATTCGATATTTCCTGGAGTAAACACTTCGCTGGAAGCACTTGCATCAGCAGCAGTTCAGCTTCCTTATATAGGAATGATTGATGAGTGTGATCAGATAATAGGTAAAAATACAGTGTCATCAATAAAATCAGGAGTGATACTTGGAATGGCCAGTTTTATTGACGGGATGATACTCAGGTACAAATCTCAACTTGGACAGGATGTAAAATTAGTAGCTACAGGTGGACTTGCTAAAGTTATTCTGCCTTATTGCACAAATCAAGTTACAGAAGATGAAAACCTGCTGTTGGATGGCTTGAATATTATATATAATTATAATAAGCTGTCATCGACTTCTTGTTATAACGTTTAGTTGATTGCTTACAGGCAAAGTAATATAAATTAAATTTTTTTAATTATGCCATCTGATCTTTGTGATATACTTTGAGTATGTAAACTGATTGTTTGAATATTTACACTCAGTATAATTTGAATAAATATATAGCAGCTGCAGTAAATTGCAACTGCTATATATTTACTATTAATATTACAAAAGGTTAACAATTTTATTATAAAAAAGTGACTACAGAATAAAATATATAGGGTAAATATTAAAAAAGGTTACAAATTGCAGAAATAAAATTACAAATAGATCTTCAATTTAAAAAAAAATTAATATATATTGTGCATATTGCATACAATGTTTCATAAAAATGTATGTCATTTGTAAACAGCCAGCATTGATTTTTTGCTTTCAGTATAGTATAATTATAATACAATGAAAAGTGTAGCTATGACATAACACAAAGCATTTTTCATATTTATAAAAAATAAATAGAGAAATTAATACAAAACATTAGAATACAAATTGGAAGAATGGACATACAGACAATAAACTACTGCAATTAATAATTTTGTTTTTATCACAAACATACATATAATAATCATGATTAGTAAATACGGATCGTGTAAATAAGCAGGATGAAATTATTTGCAGTAATAATAATACGAAATGGAGCAAACTCAATAATGGATTTCTTCCACAAATCAGTAATGCTTAACGAATGTATAGATGGGCTTAACATTAAAAGTGATGGTATATATGTTGATGGTACAGTCGGAGGTGCCGGACATTCACTTGAAATAGTAAAAAGACTAGGCCAGAACGGATTGCTTATTGCACTTGACAGAGACCCTGATGCCATTGCTGCTGCAACTGAACGATTGTCAGGATATAATGCTATTGTAGTAAAAAATAATTTTTCACAGATACAAAATGTTCTTAATGAATTAAAAATAGAAAAAATTGATGGTATGCTTTTAGATCTGGGGGTATCATCTCATCAGCTTGATGAGGGTGACAGAGGATTTTCATACCACATGGATGCAACGCTTGATATGAGAATGAGTCAGGAAGGTCTGAGTGCAAGAGATATTATTAATGAGTATTCACAGGATGAACTTTCAAAAATAATATTTGAGTATGGAGAAGAAAAATTCTCACGCAGGATATCTGAAAATATTGTAATTGCCAGAAGTCAGAAACCTATTGAAACTACTCTTGAACTTGCAGAAATAATCAAATCAAGTGTACCTGCAAAGGTCAGAAGAGAAAAAAATCCATGTAAAAAGACGTTTCAGGCTATACGAATTGCTGTTAATGGGGAGCTTGATCATTTGTCAAAAGGCCTTGACTGTGCATTTGACTCATTAAGATCAGGAGGAAGACTAGCAGTAATAACATTTCATTCGCTTGAGGACAGGCTTGTCAAGCAGAAATTTGCGGGCTGGTGTAAAGGATGTATATGCAATCCTGATTTTCCTCAATGTATTTGCGGCAGAAAGCCGGAGGCAAGACTTATAAATCGTAAACCGATTGGAGCAGCTGAGGAAGAACTTGTTGAAAACAACAGGAGCCGTAGTGCAAAATTGCGAATACTTGAAAGGATATAGGTGGTTGCTATGTCGAAATTAAACATGGCATACAAATATGATTTAAATAAATACAGAAATTTAAGCACAGATTCTGATGAGTATGAGGAAGCAAAGCGCGAAATAACCATAAAAAGAAAAAATATCGATAAGGGATCAACGATAAAAATTGTATTGCTTGCAATCGTAGCTATGATATTGCTTTTTTGTGTTATATATGGAAAAGTTCAGATAAGTGATATGTACAGTCAGATAAACAATCAGAAATCATATCTGTCAAGCGAACAAAGTGAAAATGCAAGATTGAAAGCAGAGCTTGAATCATATACTTCATTAAAAAACATTGAAAACTATGCAGAAAAAATCCTTGGACTTGAAAAACTTGACAAAGCACAGATAATGTATGTTGATATACAAAATGATGATGTTGTTTTTATACCTGAAAACGATGATAATGTATTTGTTAAGATAAAAAACTTTTTTAATTCTATTATAGAATATATCGTAGATTAAAAAAATATAATAGTAAAGATAATTAGTCAACTGTTATGGTTGACTAATTAATTTGAAAAAGGAAAACAAAAAGGAAAACAAAATATTTAAAGGAGGAATAGTTTTGGCGGATTTACCATCAGTTAAGATGAAAAAACGAGCAAATCTGATTATAATGATAGGAACGTTGTTATTTGCAGCGATGGTGGTTGCAAACCTTTTTAAAATAATGGTTCTTGACTCACAATTCTATCAGGACAAAGCTGATGCAAATCAGTTTGCTGACATGTCAATACCGGCAAACAGAGGTTCAATTTATAGTTCTGATGGAAAAATACTTGCTCAGAGTGCTACGGTATTCAGAATATGTCTTGACCCGTCACTCTATCTCGAACATGATGAGGAGAATAAGGCTATTATGATTGAGTATCTTTCCAAAGCTTTGAATATTTCTCCTGAAAAGATAACAAAAGCCATGGATGCGAATACTCGGTATGAAATAATTGCTTATCAGATTGAAAAGCCTTTAAAAAATGAAATAATGGAATTTGCAACCAAAAATGATATAAAATCAATATTTGAAGAAGAAGACACAAAAAGATATTATCCTCAGGATAACCTTGCTGCATCTGTAATAGGCTTTACAAATTTCGATGGTGAAGGACAATATGGTGTTGAAGCGTCATATGATGAATATCTTGCAGGAGTAGATGGCGTAATAATATCTGCAAAGGATGCCTTCGGAGATCAGATGCCCTACAGACATTCAAAGCTTTATGAGGCTAAGGACGGAAATTCAATAGTTCTTACTATCGATACAATGATACAGTATTATGTTGAATCAGCTCTTAATTCAGCAGTAGAGAAATCCAATGCTCAGAACAGAGGCTGTGCAATTGCCATGAATGCTAAGACAGGCGCAATCCTTGCCATGGCTACATCACCTGGATATGATCTTAACAATAAATCTGTCCTTTCAGAAGAAAATAAGGCAAAAATTGCAGCATCGCCTAAAGAAAAACAAAATGAAGAAGAAATAAAAGCTATGATGGCAATGTGGAGAAACAAAGCAATATCAGAAACATATGAACCTGGTTCTGTATTTAAAGTTTTCACAAGTGCAGCAGCTCTGGAGGAAAAGACATTATCATTTAATGATACATTTGAATGCAACGGTGGATACAACGTTAAGGGAACACGTATAAAATGCTGGAGTCCTTCAGGTCATAAGGAAAAATCACAGGTATTCATGGATGCCCTCAAAAATTCATGTAATCCGGCATTTATTCAGATAGGGCTTAAGCTTGGATCTGAGAAGTTCAGTTATTATGCTGATTCATTTGGCCTTAGGGAAAAAACAGGAATAGATCTTCCTGGTGAGGAAAACAGTATATTTATACCCCTAAATGGGGGAGAAAGTCTTCAGAATGAGGTCAATCTGGCATCATCAGCATTTGGTCAGACAAATAAATTAACACCGATACAGATGATTACAGGATATGCAGCCGCAATAAACGGTGGATGTCTTGTTACACCATATGTAGTTGACAAGATAATAGACAGTGACGGAAATACAGTAAAAGCTACAGAACCAACAATAAAAAGACAGGTAATATCAGAAGATACTTCAGCTAAGATGAGAGAAGCACTTCAGTATGTTGTTGATAACAAAGGCGGAAGCAATGCATATATTATGGGATATAAGATTGGTGGAAAGAGTGGTACATCGGAAAAACTCTCTGATTATAACAATGCCTGTAATCTGGTAAAGCAACAACGTAAAGATAATCCGTCACTTGTAATACCTGATGCTGTTAAACAATATGTAGGTTCATATTGTTGCTTTGCACCAGCAAATGATCCTGAAATAATACTTCTTGTAATGATTGATGAACCGCAGGGTGAATATTACGGAAGTCAGGTTGCTGTTCCATGTGCAAGAGAAATACTTACAAATGTTCTTCCTTATCTGGGTTATTATCCTGAGTACACTGAAAAAGAGAAGGAAATACTTAATATTTCTGTTCCATATGTTGAAGAAATGCCGATAAATGATGCAGTGGCTAAAATAGAAGAAAAGGGATTCGTGGCTGATATAAGAGGCGAAGGTACAAATGTAGTAGCACAGGTTCCGGCATTTACAAAAAGCATGCCTGCGAAAAGCAAGGTCATACTTTATACTACTATTGATTATCAGCAGGATGAAATAATAATGCCTGATCTTATAGGAATGAAAATCAAAGATGCTAATGAAATGCTTACAAATAAAGGACTCAACTGTAAGATTGATGGATCACGAAATGAAAATGCAATAGTAGTAAAACAGTCAAGTACTGCTAATGAGCCTGTAACAGAAGGTGAAATAATAACTATTGAGCTTGCAATTAATGACCAGACAGGTTAATAAGTTTTTGATGTTAATTTTACGGAGGTGACTGTAGAAATGAAATTATATGATTTATTTAAAAATATTGCTGATGTAAATTTTTCTGATATCGAAGTCAGTGGGATTACAGATAATTCAAAAAAAATTAGAAAAGACTGTGTATTTGTCTGCGTAAAGGGTGCTTCATTTGACGGTCACTCTGCAGCAGCTCAGGCTGTATCTGATGGTGCTGCTGCCGTTGTTGTTGAGAGGGATATGGGAATTGAGCGTCAGATAATAGTAAGTGATACGAGAGTGTGTTACGGACAATTATGTGCCGCATGGTTTGACCATCCGGAAAGAAAAATAAAAGTTATCGGAGTTACAGGAACAAACGGAAAGACAACGATGACAAATGTAATCAAGCATATCCTCACATACAGCGGATATAAGGTAGGTCTTATAGGCACAATTCAGAATGAAATAGGCGACAGAATTATTCATACTGACAACACAACGCCTATGGCATATGACTATATGTCACTTCTTGATCAGATGGTAAAGGAAAAATGTGATGTGGTGGTCATGGAAGTATCATCATTTGGACTTGTCCAGCATAGAATAGGTCCTACTCATTTTGATATATCGGTATTTACCAATCTTACTCAGGACCATCTTGATTATCATAAAACTATGGAAGAATATTATAGGGCAAAAAAAATGCTGTTTGATATCTCGGATATAGCAATCTGTAATCTTGATGATGAATATGGTCAAAGGCTTTTCAAAGAAATTGAATGTGAAAAATATGGATTCAGCTGTAAGAAAAAATCAGATTTTTATGCTGATGTAATAAAAATAAAATCTGACAATACAACGTTCTGGTTCTGTTATGATGGAAAATGTCTTAATGTGACTATGAATATGACGGGAATGTTCAATGTTGAAAATATAACTGCATCAATGGCAGTATGCGTAAAATTCGGCATTTCACCGGAGAAAATTATTTCAGCAGTAAGTGAATGCAATGGTGTAAAGGGAAGATGTGAAATAATTCCTACAGGAAGAAATTTCACTGTAATATGTGATTATGCACACACTCCTGATGCTGTTGAGAACATCCTGTCAAATGTAAAGGAATATTGTGAAGGAAGATTAATATGCCTTTTTGGCTGCGGAGGAAACCGTGACAGCACGAAACGTCCTCTTATGGCAAAGGCAGCAGCAAAATATGCAGATATTCTGATAGTAACTTCAGATAATCCGAGAAATGAAGAGCCTGAAATGATAATTGATGATATTCTTGCAGGGCTTGAAGGTATAAAAACAAAATATTGTGTAGAGGTTGACAGAAGAAAGGCAATTTATAAAGCACTTGCTATGGCTGAAGAAAATGATATAATAGTATTAGCTGGAAAAGGCCATGAAGACTATCAGATACTAAAAGACAATGTTCATATTCATTTTGATGAACGTGAAGTAGTAGCTGATGGACTAAAACTGCTTAAATAAAAAATTACAATAATTCAGATTTATATTATAAAATATAAATTTTCTGAACAGGAGGAAGCTTTAAAATGCCTTTTACTATAAGAATAGGTATATCAGTACTTGCATTCGTTATTTCTGCTTTGACTGGAGTCATATTGATTCCGTATCTTAAAAAGATACATTTTGGACAGACAATTCTTGAAATAGGTCCCAAGTGGCATCAGTCAAAGCAAGGAACTCCGATAATGGGTGGATTTATGTTTATTATCGGAAGTATAATTTCAGTTTCTGTGGGATACGGATTATACAGATGTTTTTATTTTGATGTTTCGGGACCAGAAAGTTTTAAAGGTGTTTTAAAGCTTGCAGCATGTATTGCATTTTCACTGCTTTTTTCAGCAATCGGATTTGCAGATGATTATATAAAGGCGATTAAAAAACAAAATCTCGGACTTAATGCAAAACAGAAAATGCTGTTTCAGTTTATTATAAGTGTTGGATTTCTTGCAGCTTTATATTTTCTTGGTGACAAATCAACAGAGATTAATCTGATGTTTGTAAAATTTGATATCGGAATATTCTATTATCCGGTTATGATATTGTTTATGATATACATATCTAATGCTGTAAACCTTACAGATGGTGTTGATGGACTGTGTGGTTCGGTTACAGTAATTACGATGCTTGCATTGACTACTGTATGTATGGTAATAAAGGAATATGAAGTGTCAATGTACGCAATGGCAATAGCAGGAGGATGTCTTGGATTCCTGGTCTGGAATCTTCATCCGGCAAAATGTTTTATGGGTGATACCGGTTCAATGTATCTTGGCGGTGCATTTGTGGCTATAGGTCTTATGACACACAATCATCTGTTAATTATTCTTATCGGACTTATTTATGTTTGTGAAGCATTGTCTGTTGTTATGCAGGTAACATATTTTAAAATTACTGCAAAGATCCATTATAAGAAAACAGGAGAAAAAGGCAAAGGAAAGCGTATTTTTAAAATGTCCCCTATTCATCATCATTTTGAAATGTGCGGATACAGTGAATACAAAATAGTGATTGTTTTTTCGATAGTATCCCTTATTACAGGCGCAGCTTCAGTATTTATGATATATAATTTATAATAATTCTGCATGATAACCGGAGCTGCATTGTATGCAGTCTTTCGGTTATTTTAAAGATTATATTAAACAGGAGGTTTGTGAATTGGCACCATCAAAATTAAAAACAAATGCTGTAAACAAAAAACAAAATAAAAAAAACAGTATGTTTAAAGTATTCTTAATGGATATCAGGGAATGGCAGATACGAAGTAAAGGACTTGGTATGGTTGATTTGCCATTCTTTTTTATTGTAATTATTTTACTGGTAATAGGAATAATCATGATGTTTTCTGCAAGCTATGCGTGGGCAATCAGTGAAGGAAAGGCAGGGACATATTATGCAGTAAAACAGATAATGTGTGCCAGTGGCGGAATTGTTGCAATGTTTATTCTTTCAAAGATAGATTACCACTTTTTTCAGAATAAAATGATCGCTTTCGGATTATTTATTGTATGCCTTCTTATGATGATACTTATTCTGATAAAGCCGATTGGTCTTGGCGTCGAGCTCAACAATGCCACAAGATGGATACATTTCGGAAAGCTTCAGTTTCAGCCTTCGGAAGTAATGAAATTTGCAATAGTAATATTATTTGCACTGATGATTACAAATAACTATAAACGTATGAAAGAGTTCAAGGTCGGTGTTTTACCTTTTTTTGTAATACTTGCAACTATAGCTGCGCTTATGATGCTTCAGCCCCATTTGTCAGGAACAATATTAATATGTCTGATGGGTGTTGTAATGATATTTACAGGCGGCGCTAAAATGTCTCACCTCTTAATTGTAGGTCTGGTCGGTGCAACGCTTCTGGCAGTAGTGGTACTGTATAAAATTGAAGTTTCGGGATATTCATATTTTTCAAAAAGATTTCAGTCATGGAGATATCCGTTCTCAGATATCGGCGGAAACACATGGCAGACATCTCAGTCACTGATAGCCATTGGTTCCGGAGGATTTTTCGGGATGGGACTCGGAAACTCAAGACAGAAGTTTCAGTATCTTCCTGAAACAAAGAATGACTTTGTTTTTTCAGTTGTATGTGAAGAGCTTGGATTTGTAGGAGCTGTTATGGTTATTGCATTGTTTGCATTTTTTGTTTTCAGAGGATTTTATATTGCGTCAAAAGCACCTGATAAATTCGGAATGCTTGTTTGTATAGGACTTACGATTCAGGTAGGACTTCAGGCATTTCTTAATATTGCGGTTGCAAGCAATTTTATTCCTAATACAGGTATCAGTCTTCCGTTTTTCAGTTATGGAGGAACATCGCTGATGATGCTTCTTGCACAAATGGGAATAATTCTCAACATATCAAGATACGCAAACGTTGATATAATGTCTAAAAAAAATAATGACAATTTACCATACCAGAAGATAATAGATTAATACATATACACGGAAAGGCAATGATGTTTGATGAGAGTATTGATAACTGGCGGAGGAACAGGCGGACATATTAATCCCGCACTTGCAATAGCATCTATAGTTAAGGCTCATGAGCCTGATTCACAGTTTCTGTTTGCTGGTACTCCTTTTGGAATGGAGGCAAAGCTTGTGCCGGCAGCCGGCTATGATTTTGCACCGATAAAAGTAAAGGGATTTCAAAGAAAGATTACATTAAAGAATATAAAAAGAAACATTCAGGCTGTCGGATATCTTATGACTTCCTCAGGCAGAGCAAAGGAAATAATAAAAGGCTTTAACCCTGATATAGTTATCGGCACAGGAGGATATGTAAGCGGTCCAGTAGTACGGCAGGCTGCTAAATGCGGCATACACACAGCTATTCATGAACAGAATGCATACCCGGGGGTTACAACTAAAATTCTTTCAAAAAATGTGGACAGAGTCATGCTTACAGTTAAGGAAGCACTTGAATATCTTGAAAAGGATATTGACTATACGGTTACAGGCCTTCCGGTAAGGGCTGAAATATTAAATAAAAACAAAGCTCAGGCCCGTAAAGAGCTTGGATTTGATGACAGTTTTACTGTTTTGTCATTTGGAGGAAGCCTCGGTGCAGGGTGCATAAATGAAACAATGGCAGAGGTAATAAAATACACACAGGAAAAGAAACTGAAAATAAATCATATACACGGATATGGCGGAATGGGGAAAAATACATTCCCTGAAGCCATGAAAAAATACGGCATTCCAATGAAATCAGAAAGAACACGGATAACCGAGTATATAAATGATATGGATACGTGTATGGCTGCAGCTGATCTTGTAATCTGCCGTTCTGGTGCCACTACGCTTGCAGAACTTCAGGCAATGGGCAAGGCGTCCATACTTATTCCTTCACCTGTTGTTGCCGGAAATCATCAGTTCCACAATGCTAATGTACTTGGAAACGCAGGTGCAGCGATTGTAATTGAACAAAAAAATGTAAAAGCAGATCATATGAAAGAACTTGTTGAAAAATTCTATAATGATCTGGATGAAATAAAAAAGATGTCTAAGCATTCGCATGATTTATCAATAAAAGATACACCCGAAAGAATATGGAAGGTTATTGACGATCTGGTCAATAAATAATACATTATCACACCACAAACTATTAATGCATAATATAATGTAAACAGGCAAAGCAGTACAATAAAAGCTCTGTGGTTTATTATATTATGGTTTGTGGGGTGGAACAATGTATGATCATAGGTTGGTTATAAACGGGGGAAAAAAAATTAGCGGGGAAATTAATCTCCAGGGTGCTAAAAATAGTGCATTGCCAATATTATCAGCGGCTGTCCTTGCAAAAGGAAAAACAGTTCTTACAAACTGTCCTGAGCTCTCTGATATTTATGCTGCAGGCAGAATTCTTACACATCTTGGCTGTACAGTAAACAGAAATGTTAAAGGTGAACTTACAATATCAAATAGCGGCCTCAGCGAAAATACTATTCCGGACAAATTTATGAGAGAAATGCGTTCATCAATAATCTTTCTGGGTGCGGTTCTTGGCCAGTGTGGAGAGTGTAATCTGTGTTTTCCGGGAGGATGTCAGCTTGGCCCAAGGCCTGTAGATCTTCATCTTGAAGCATTAAGACAGATGGGTGTAAATATCATTGAAGAACACGGATTTATAAGATGTACAGCTCCATCAGGAGTAAAGGGTGCGAGAATTGTACTCCAGTTTCCGTCTGTCGGAGCAACAGAAAATATAATTCTTGCAGCAGTTATGGCAAACGGTGAAACAGAAATCAAAAATGCAGCGAGGGAACCTGAAATTAAGGATCTTGTTTCATACCTTATAAAATGTGGGGCAAGAATAGATGGTGCCGGAGAGAGCTCAATAAGAATATACGGAGTTCAGTCACTTAATGGCTGTGAACATTCAGTGATGCCTGACCGTATTGCAGCAGCTACATATATGTCGGCAGCTGCGGTAACTGGAGGAAATCTGCATATACTAAATACAAAAGGTCTTGATGTAACACAGTTTTCTGTATTTTTTGAGAAGATGGGATGTGGCGTGTATATTTATGACAACAGCATATATATAAAATTCAGAAACAGACTTAGACCAATTAAATCAATAAAAACGATGCCTTATCCGGGATTCCCGACTGACATGCAGGCAATTATAATGGCGGCATTGAGTATTGCAGATGGAACAAGTGTTTTTGAAGAAAATATATTTGAGAGCAGATATAAACATGTTGATGCATTAAACAGAATGGGTGCAGATATTAAGGTTTATGGAAAAATTGCCGTTGTCGGAGGCGTGGATAAGCTATATGGCGCAGATGTTGAGGCGACTGACCTCAGAGGTGGAGCAGCCATGGTAATAGCGGGCCTTGCAGCAGAAGGAACTACAGGAATATGCGATATACATCACATTGACAGAGGATATGAAAAAATTGATTCAGTGTTGTCATCTGTGGGTGCTGATATAAAGAGGATAATCTGAGAAAAAGGAAAATATCTTTCAGAAGCTGAAAGGAATGAAAAATATGCAGAATGTTAACAAAGTTGACCTTAATGATAATAAAAATGGAAAAAGAAAAAAAAGAAGGCAAAGAAATGTATTCGGTTATTATATTCTGGTGATATTTCTTACACTAGGTATTGGCTTTTCTCTTTCCGTTACATTGTTGTTCAATATAAAAAAAATAGTAATAAAAGGTACGACTCAATATGGAAACGCTGATATTATACGTACTTCAGGAGTTATTAAAGGTGATAACCTTATAAGACTTGATACTAAGGAAGCAAGAAAAAAAATTCTTGATAATATGCTTTACATAGATGATGCAGTAATCAAAAAAGGGTTCCCTGATAAGCTGTATATTGAGCTTACACCGAGTGAAAAATATGCATATATGGAGTGTAAGGGCGGATATATGGTAATAAGTAAAGGATGGAGAATACTGGAGCTGTCATCTGATACGACGGATAAAAATCTGATAACAATAAAGGGGTTTTATCCTGTATCGAATGAAGTAATGAATACTGCGTCTTCGTCCGATAAAAGCAAAGATAAGATACTGCATGAAATATTAGATCAGATTATTAAACAGAAAATTGAAAAAATTGTATCAATAGATCTTACAGATAAATATGATATAAAAATAAATTACGAAAACAGAATTAATATATTAATCGGAAATTCAAGTGATATAGAATATAAATTAAAATATGCATATCAACTTCTGAATGAAACGAAAGAACTGGGTAAAAATAAAAGTGGTTATCTTATTTATCATGAAGATCTTGGTTATTCATTCATTACAAGTGAGGAATATGATAAAATAAACAGTAAGCTTTCTCAATCAACTGAATTACCTCTGACAAGTGAAATTCCTGGTGCTTCACAGGAAACATTATCAGGTGAACAAGCACAGCAGACTGGTGATGATTTGAATGAAAATACTGTAAGTTTTACACAGCCTCCATATGATAATCAGATTTACGAAAATACTAAAAAAAGTCATATTACAGATGCAGATACCTATAATGAAAAATATAGCCAAAATACCAATAAAAATACAGAAAGTACCGGTTAAAGGCCCGGAGTACTAATAAAGAACAGCGTTTAAACCCTGAAATTATAAGGCAAACATATTTCTATAAAAATATAGTAGTTTTTTTTGAAAATTGACTTGAAATCATATTCAAAATATGATAATATAATAATAAATGTTATTTAATCAAAGGTAATACAAAATTAATATTGAGTTTTATTTTATAATTAGTATAAATTGAGAGGAGTATTTAAATGGCAGGATTTGTTTTTGAAAATGACTCATATGATCCAGATGTAAATATAAAGGTCATAGGTGTAGGCGGTGGTGGAGGAAATGCACTCAACTGTATGGCTGATTCAGGCGTAAGCGATATAGAATACATAGCCATAAATACGGATGCGTCTGCTTTAAGGAATTCAAAAGCAACATCAAAAATTCAGATTGGTGCTAAGCTTACAAGAGGCAGAGGTGCAGGAAACAAACCAGAAGTTGGTGAAAGATCTGCACAGGAAAATAAAGAAGAAATTGCAGCTGCATTAAAAGACGCAGATATGATTTTTATAACAGCAGGTATGGGTGGCGGAACAGGCACAGGTGCAGCACCTGTTGTTGCACAGATTGCACAGGAAATGGAGATTCTTACTGTAGCAGTAGTAACAAAACCATTTGTTTTTGAAAGAGAACAGAAGATGCTGCAGGCAGAAAGAGGAATATCTGAGTTGAAAAAATATGTTGACTCATTGATTGTTATTCCGAATGAAAAACTTCTGGTAGGTCTTGAAAAACCACTTACAATGAGAGATTCATTCTCACTTGCAGATGATATTCTTAAAACAGGAGTAAAGAGTATTTCTGATCTTATCGTTGATGATGGATTTATCAACCTTGACTTTGCGGATGTTTCAACGATCATGAAGGGTGCAGGATATGCGCATATGGCTATCGGTTGCGGTTCAGGTAAGGATAAGGCTACAGATGCTGCGAAGGCAGTTATCTCAAGTCCGCTTCTTGAAACATCAATTTCAGGTGCTAACCGGCTTCTTATTAACATTGCTATGTCAGAAGATGTTCTTGCTGAGGATGTTGATACAGCAACAAAGATGATTACAGATACAGCAGCTGATGATGTTGAGTTTATATTCGGTACTGCATTTAAGGAAGATATGCAGGATGAGATGAGAATTACAGTTATTGCTGCAGGCTTTGGTGATACAAAAAATGTTATTCCGATAGATAATCCACTTATTGACAATAGTCCTGTTCAGCAGGTTCAGTCAAAACCTCAGATGAAATCAATGGGTTCATCACGCATATCATCAATGTCAGACGAAGATGATCTGGATGCAATATTCAAGATACTTGATAATAAAAAATAATATCCGGTAGCTTTAAAATCGTACACAGAAACGTGTACGATTTTTTTGATACACATCCTTCAAATGTGCAGCTATGCTGCACATTGCCACGTTAAAAACTAAAATTATTTATAAAAAATTTCAGTAATAAATGATGTTTGCAGCATGAAAATTATCTATTTTATTGTTGTGTTGATATATACTAGTTTATTGTATAAAATGTTGTGCAAAATGTTAGGTTGATAATATGATTGTAAATATGTTATAATATACATATTGAATACGATTTTGCAGTATAACAGCATTCAACACTCTGGATTGCATAAGCAGGGAAGCTTGCAGAAAGCGTATTTTATTCTGTAGTTCATCATTACTGGAGAATAAAATAAGGACTTCGTATAAGATGCGGAGAAGGCTCTGCGGTCAAAATACTTATCGCATTTATAGTAATATATCTCGTCTTGAAAAGGAGAAAAAATGCCATATGGAAGATACAGAAGAGTTAGGATTAGGAATATTTAAAGAGGCAAGGAAAGGCTTCGATAAAGAAGATGTCCTCAAATATACTAATGAATTAACAGCTAAGATTACAGATCTTGAAAAACAGCTTAAGGAAGCAAAAGAAAAACCAGACCCAAATGCAGTCTTAAAAGATAAACAGCAAGCAGATGACCCTGCAGACAAGGCTAAAATAGCCAGCCTTGAAGGGGAAATAAAAACTCTTAATAACAAAATTAATTCAAGCAGCATTACATTAAAGAAAGTCGAAGAAGCACTGCAGTCAGAAAAGAAAGTACGTCAGAGTGAAAAAATGCTCTATGACGCTGAAACGGCAAAGTACACAGAAACAATAAAATCACTTTCAGCTAATGCCGGTGAAAATAAAGAAGGCGGTACTGATAACGGAGAACTTAATAAAAAGCTGACTCAGAAGGATGAACAGTTAAAACAAAAAGAAAAAGATCTTATCAGTGCTAAAAAAACAGTTGCAATGAAGGAGCAGGAAATTGAAGATCTCAATGCTCAGATTGCAGAACTCAAGGAAAATTCTAATAATCCAGATTCCGGTTTTAAAAGCACATTCGATATAGGAAGCGTATTTATTGAAGCACAGAATACTGCTAATAAGATTACAATTGAAGCCAAAAATGCCGCAGATAAGATGACTGAAGATGCAAAGAAAAAAGCAGAATTACTTGTAAAAGAGGCAAATGAATATTCTGAAAAAACATTAAAAGAAGCAAATGAAAAATCTGCTGCTATTATAAGTGAAGCTGAAAGTAAAGAAAAAGCAATAAGTAAATCTTCGAGAGAAAGCAGCGATGAGATGATTGCCAATGCTAAGAAGCAGTCAGAGGAGATCGTTGAAAATGCTAAAAAGGATGTTGCTCAGAAAACAACTGATGTCAACAGCAAAGCAGCAAATCTCGATAAAATTTCAGAGGATATCAGATCTTCATTTAAGGCTGATCTTGAAAAGCTTCAGGGAAATCTTAAAGATATAACAGATATGATGTCTGTTATAGGCAATGATGTTACAAAAACAGTTAATGATGCAAAGTTAAAAATTGATACGTATAGTAAATCAATGTTTAATGCGCAAGCTCTCAATGAGCTTATAAAATCATTTCCTAAGGTTGAAGAGTCATCTCAGTCAAAATCCGATAATCAGGTTAAAAAGGAAACTCAGAATCCTACACAGCCTTCAAATCAGAACCAGCAGAATAACACAAAACCTCAGGATCAGAAATCTGCAGAAAATTTTGATTACAAAGTAAATAAAAAGGTTTCGTGGGCAATGGATGACCTTGAAGCTCTTACAAAGCAGGTAGAAATGAATTCTGCATCAGGAAACAGCAAGTCAGATAATCAGAATAACAAAGCTGATGGAAAACACGCTAATCCAGATGCATGGAAGAATGATCTCGAGGCTCTGGCAAAAGAAGCAGAGGTACAGACTAAAAACACGGCACCTAATCAGGCGCCTAATCAGCCGAAAGCATCGGATAAATGGAAAAATGATCTTGCAGCTCTGGCAAAGGAAGCAGAGCTCGGAGATAACGTATAATATCAATATATTTTCAGGAAACTGTTTTAAATGGTTTCCTGAAAATTTATGTCCTGCAATATGATTTTATAATATACAGAAGAGATGATTATAATGGAAAATGTCATAAAAATTAAAACAGATGAAATAGGAAAATACGCCTCAAGTTTAAAAACCGGTGATAAAGTTTTGCTTTCCGGTTATGTATATACTTCACGTGATGCCGCTCACAAAAGAATAAAGGCTCTTATTGATGAGGGCAAGCCACTGCCTTATGACCTTAAAGGCGCTGTTATTTACTATGCCGGACCTACTCCTGCAAAGGACGGACAGCCTATAGGTTCATGCGGACCTACTACATCCGGAAGAATGGACAAATTTGCACCTGAATTTCTTGATATGGGACTTGCAGCAATGATAGGAAAGGGCGAAAGAAGTGAGGCTGTAAGGAATGCTGTCGTAAGAAACAAAGCGGTTTATTTTTGTGCTGTAGGAGGTGCCGGAGCACTGGCAGCAAGCTGTATAAAGAGCTGTGAGGTTATTGCGTTTGAGGACCTTGGATGTGAGTCAGTAAAGAGACTTTATATCGAAGACTTTCCTCTTATTGTTGCAAATGATGCCTCAGGCCGGGATATTTTTTCTGAGGGAAGAAAAAAATATTGCATTAAAGACTGAATAAATCAAATAAAAAACGTCTGTTAAAGGACGTTTTTTGAATATTTAAACAGTTATTCTGATAATATAATCTGAAATAAAATGTCGATAATAAATTTATACGAATCGTTCACAAAATTCACCTTGACAATCAGGAATATATATTGTATCATTATATACAACATATGGCCAGAGTGGTTTTATGTGCATACAATATATTGAGGAGTTGTGCTTGTATGAAGGTTCAAAAAAGGGATGGAAGAATAGCAGAATATGATGAGACAAAGATAGTTACCGCGATCAGAAAGGCAAATGCAGAGATATCTGATTCAGAAAGAGCAGATGATAAGATCATTCGTGATATAGTTGAGTATATCGAAAGATTTGCTGAAAACAAGCTTCTGAACGTTGAAACAATACAGGATATGATTGAAAGCAAGCTTGTTGCACAGGATAAATACATATTGGCAAAAAAATATATTATTTATCGCTATCAGCGAGCATTGCTCAGAAAAGTCAATACAACTGATGAATCTATATTAAAGCTTATTAAAAATGAAAATAAGGAACTTGCAGAGGAAAATTCAAATAAAAATACTATACTTGCTTCAACACAGAGAGACTATATCGCTGGTGAGGTTTCGAGGGATCTTACAAAAAGACTTTTGCTTCCTGAGCATATATCAATGGCACATGAGCAGGGAATGATACACTTTCACGATTCAGATTATTTTGTTCAGCCTATTTTTAATTGCTGTCTGATAAATATAAGCGACATGCTTGATAACGGCACAGTCATGAACGGCAAAATGATAGAGTCACCAAAGAGCTTTCAGGTGGCATGTACAGTAATGACTCAGATAATTGCTGCTGTTGCAAGTAATCAATACGGTGGTCAGTCTGTTGATATGATTCACCTTGGAAAATATCTTCGTAAAAGTCATGATAAATACATCAGGGAGATGAAGCAGAAATTCGCTGATAAGCTTGATGAGAAAACAATTGAGGATGTTGTTTCTGTACGTGTTTATGATGAGCTTAAGTCAGGCGTACAGACAATACAGTATCAGATAAACACACTGATGACTACAAACGGACAGGCACCATTTGTAACGCTGTTTCTTCATCTGGATGAAAATGACGAATACATAAAAGAAAATTCAATGATAATTGAAGAAATATTAAGACAGCGTCTTGAGGGAACGAAAAATGATGCAGGTGTGTATGTTACACCTGCTTTTCCGAAGCTTATTTATCTTCTTGATGAAAATAACTGTCTTAAAGGCGGAAAATATGATTACCTTACAAGACTTGCCGTAAAATGTTCTGCAAAGAGAATGTATCCTGACTATATTTCGGCTAAAAAAATGAAGGAAAACTACAACGGAAATGTATTCAGCTGCATGGGCTGCAGAAGCTTCCTTTCACCATGGAAGGACAGCAGCGGTAATTTTAAGTTTGAAGGACGTTTCAATCAGGGTGTTGTAAGTATAAACCTTCCGCAGATAGGAATAATCGCCGGACATGATGAAAAAAAATTCTGGAAACTTTTTGATGAACGTCTTGAGATATGTTTTAAAGCACTTATGTGCAGGCACAAGGCACTTGAAGGAACGATTTCAGATGTAAGTCCTATTCACTGGCAGTATGGTGCAATAGCAAGACTTAAAAAAGGCGAAAAGATAGATCCACTGCTTCATGGCGGATACTCAAGTATTTCACTTGGATACATAGGTCTTTATGAGCTTACAAAGCTTGTAAAGGGAGTAAGTCATACAACTGATGAGGGTTCAAAGTTTGCCATTGATGTTATGAACCATATGAGAGAGACAACTGATAAGTGGAGAGAGCAGACCGGCATAGGATTTGCTTTATACGGAACTCCTGCTGAAACACTCTGTTACAGATTTGCACGAATTGACAGACAGAGATTTGGTGTAATAAAAGACGTTACTGACAAGGGATATTATACAAATTCATATCATGTTGATGTACGTGAAAAGATCAATGCATTTGAAAAATTTCAGTTTGAAAGCCAGTTCCAGAAGATTTCATCGGGTGGTGCAATCTCATACATAGAAATCCCTAACATGCGTCATAACCTTGATGCAATGGAGGATATGGTGCGTTTTATTTATGACAATATTCAGTATGCAGAGTTTAACACAAAGTCAGATTATTGTCATGTATGCGAATTTGACGGAGAGATCATTGTAAATGATGATAATGAGTGGGAATGTCCTCAGTGTCATAACAAGGATCATGCAAAAATGAATGTTACAAGAAGGACATGCGGATACCTTGGTGAGAATTTCTGGAACAACGGCAAGACAAAAGAAATAAAGGAAAGGGTACTGCATTTATAATATGAATTATGCTCAGATAAAAAATTGCGATGTCGCAAATGGACCTGGAATAAGAGTTTCGTTATTTGTCAGCGGCTGCACACATCACTGCAAGGGATGCTTTAATTCCGAAACGTGGGATTTCAATTATGGCAGGGCATTTGACGATGGGGCGGAAAATATTATAATTAATGCATTGAATTCAGATTACATAAAAGGTATGTCATTGCTTGGCGGTGAGCCATTTGAATATCAGAATCAGAAAGCACTTATTCCGTTTATAGAAAAAGTAAAGCAGAGGTATCCTGATAAGAGTATATGGTGCTATACCGGCTATGACTTTGACAGGGATATAAAGGGCAGAATGCTTGATAAATATCCGGAAACAAAAATATTTCTTTCACTTATAGACGTTATTGTTGACGGTGAGTTTATAGAGAGCAAAAAAAATCTGTCACTGCGTTTCCGTGGTTCATCGAATCAGCGTATAATTGATGTAAAAAAGTCAATGGCCATAGGTAAAACGGTAGTTCTTGACGAATACGATACATAAAAAAGAGATGCTGTACTGCATAATAACTATGCGGTACAGCATTGTTTATATATGATAAAAATTATTAAGGGAAAACTTAAGGGGGATTTTTATGAACATTAAAGAGAGAGCGGCAAAATTAAAAATTGATATTCCGGCAGTGTTTATTGCCATGAAGAAAAAAGAAACACCGGTCATTGCTAAAATAACTGCAGGGATAACATTAGCATACGCATTGTCACCGATAGATCTGATTCCTGATTTTATACCTGTGCTTGGGTATCTTGATGATATTATTCTGCTTCCGGCACTTGTAGCACTTACAGTAAAGCTTATTCCGGCAGAGATATTAGCAGAGTGCAGAAATGAATCTGAGAACATGTGGAAGGACGGCAAGCCGAAGAAATGGTATTACGCTGTTCCGATAGTTGTAATATGGGCAATTATTATTATTGCAGTTATTAAAATGTTATTCCGATTGTAATTTAAAAAATATAATTGACATGGCTTCATTATAATAGTAAAATATATTTATAATGTTTAATGTTTTTATTTTGTAGATTATACAAATTCGTTACATTATATAAATTATATAAAATTACAGAACATGGGGGACAAAATTATGAAAAAATCAATATCAGCAATAATGTCATTGGTAATGACAGCAGCATTATTTACACAGGGTATGCCGATAACGGCAGGTACAGTTGATACACCGGTCTATATTGACAAGGGCATTTATGATCAGCTTATTGATTATGATTGGATAAATAAGTCAGGATATGATATTAACAGTGACGGAGTGATAAGCGAAGAGGAGTTCGAAAAAATAGAAATTATCAGTATTAATCTGGATGAAGTTAATGATATAAGTGGTCTGGAAAAGGCTGAAGGACTCAGAATCATTGGACTTTATGGCGGAAGCATTACGGATTTTTCTGTTTTGAGCGGACTTAAAAACCTGAAAAGTGTTTCAATCAGTAGTAATCCGATAAGTGATGTTTCGTATTTTAAGAGTATGAATCTTGAATATCTTGGCCTTGAGGATACAAATGTAAATATCGTGGACAGGATAAATTTGCTTCAGCAAAAGGAATTTGAAGTTCCTGTAGGATTTTATGGAGATGTAAGCTTAAAACCGTCCGGTATGCTTCCAAATGCGCAAATGATTATAGAGGATTCTGCAATTGCGGGATTTGGTACAGATGGCAGAGACTATACGTATTGTAATCAGAATGATTATCTTATTGCCAAAAAAGCAGGAGAAACTACATATTCGCTGCAATATTCAGGAGTAGAGATTGCAAAAGGAAAAATAAAAGTTGTTCCGTCTGAAATAATTAATCCTCAGACAGCTTCAGACGTAACAAAGGTGAGGAGTATTCAGACCTTCTACTCAAACGGCGAATTAACCCCGTATATTCTTACTGAGGATGGTGAATATTATTACTTTAAAGACGGAAAATACTATCTTTTTGACAATGATGTAAAAAAAGCATATGCAGAATATATAGACTTGACTGTTGAAAACACCAAGTTTATTTTAAAAAATGACGGCAGCTTTACAATAAACGGAAAGTCAGTATTTGGTGAAGATATAAAGGTTCTGGACATAATTGATCATTACGCTATAACAGATGACGGATCACTGTGGTTTTTGACTATAAAATTCGGTAACAGGATTGAAAAGTATAAAATTTACAGTAATTGCGAAGAATTCGTGAACGAAAGAATAGTAAAGCAGAAGGACGGAACAAATATACTTGTATACTGCGATACAGTGAGGGATGAATTTGATAAGGAATATATTTTTGAGATTGGTGATATGAACATAGTCAGTGTATATGGAAAAGATTATATGGTTATTGACGATCAGGGCAATCTATGGGATCTGAATGTTAATAGTAATTTTTATGCGCCTTATCCAAAGATTATTGCTCAGAATGTAGTAAAGGTTGGCACTATTTATCAAAACGGTTCATCAGACAAAATAGTATATGCTGATACTGACGGTAACCTTCACTACTGTGACAGTAATTATGATGTTGGCCATTATACTGTTGATGACATTGTGGCAAGTGATGGGTATTTTACAGTATATAACAGCGGGCCTTTTGATCAAATCCGCAATTACACTTTCAAGGAGGGGGCAACTGTTGATGGTGTGAAAATAAGCAGATATAACGATGTACATGGATATGGACTGCTGAGTAATAATCAAACATTGCATTTGAACTGTATTGGCAGATATATGGCTGTTTCCGATGTAAAGGATTCATTTGGTACAGTTTATGACACGGAGGCAAATGATTTATCAGTTTTAATTCAACGCACTGACTATACGCTGTGGGAGTACAGAATCGGCGCCGGTACAATAACACCTGTTACAGATGAAATATTAAAATCTGAAAAAAGAGAAGACAATTTAAAAATGTCTGATGTTATTTCGATCACCACGTATATGACGGGTATTGGTAATCTGAAAGACAGTCAGTTGAAACAATACGATATGAATGCAGATGGAAAGATAAATTCACTTGATGTTATCCTGATGAAAAATATGCTTCTATAGGATGTTAAATTATCAATCAACATAACATTACATACATTATAAAAATCACATAACATGGGAGACAAAATTATGAAAAAATCAATATCAGCAATAATTTCATTGGTGATGACAGCAGCTTTATTTACGCAGACTATGTCAATAACGGCGGTTACCGTTGATACACCGGTTGATATCGACAAGAGTATTTATGACCAGCTGTTAGACTTAAATGAAGGATATGATATTAGCAGTGATGGAGTAATAAGTGAAGAGGAATTTAAAAACATACAGTATATTCGTATTAATCTGGATGATGTCAAGGATATAAGCGGTCTTGAAAAAGCTGAACGACTCAGACGTATCAATCTTTCAGGTGGAAGTATCACAGATTTTTCTGTTTTGTGCGGCCTTAAAAATTTAAGAATAATTTCAATTAATGATAATCCGGTAAATGATATTTCATATTTCAAAGATATGAATCTTAACTTTCTGTATCTTGAGGGTACTAATGTAAGTGTGGAAGATAAAATAAGCATGATTAAGGCAAAGGATATAGAGGTTCCGGTAGGATTTGCTGAAAATTTTAATATAAAGCCGAGCGGATTGTTCGAAATTGAACTGGTTATAGAGGATAATGAGATTGCGGGATTTGGTGAAAATGGTGAGGCAAGAACATATGATAATTTCTATAATGATATTATAGGAAAGGAGCCTGGAGAAACTACATATTCAGTAATGAATGGTGGAAAGGAAATAGCAAAGGGTAAAATAAAAGTCGTTCCTTCTGAAGTAAAAAAACCTCAGTCTGATTTATCAGGCATAAAGGTGGATAAAATTGAAGAAATACACAGAGATACAAAGCCAATTGCAGGTATACTCACAGAAGATGAAAAATATTACAATTATAAAGATGGAAATTTTGTTCTTGTTGCGGATAATGTAAAGACAGTATACACAAAACATATATCCGGAAATTACGGTGAATATATTTTAAAAAATGACGGAACCTTTACAATAGAAGGAAAGCATGTGTTTGGTGACAATACTAAGGTTTCAGAAATATGCGGTGACTATGCTATAACAGATGACGGCTCACTTTGGTTTATAACTGTAAGTGGTAATGTCATCCAAAAGACAAAAATCTGCAGTGATTGTGAAAAATCTCAAAATGAAAGACTGGTAATCAAAAAGGACGGAACAGTTATACTTGTATTGTATTCTAGACAGAACAATGAATCTGATAAGGCAACTATTTATGAAATCGGTAAAATGAACATAGTTCATGTACAGGATATTGATCAATTTATTCTTGATGATCAGGGAAATGTATGGAGTTTGAATACTGAGGATTATTATTCTGTTCCTGATGTAAAGCTTATTGCAAAAAATGCGGTAAAGCTTGGTTCAATACCCCCATTATCATTATCTGTATATGCGACTGCTGAGGGCAAGGTTTATAGTTGTTATGGCGGAGAAGAGATCAAAACAGTTAAACCCCAACATATTGTGGTAAAAGATGGTTATAACTATTCCATGCTTGGTACCTCACCTTACGTGAGAGAAGATTATTATGATTTCATGGATGAGGCTACTGTGGCAGGTGTTGAAATATGCAATGATGACAGAATATACGGAAGAAGTGTACTGTACCGTGATAAAACATTGTATATGACTTGCCTTGGCAGACATATAGCTATTTCGGATGTAAAGCAGTCATACGGGGCATATTACGACAAGGCGGCAAATGATTATTCAATTCTGATTGTACGCAATGACAATACACTGTGGGAATACCGGATCGGTGCTGATACACTTACACAGGTTACAGATGACACAGTAAAATCTGAAGAACCAAAGGTAACGGAAGCGCCGGTAACGACAACAAAAGCACCGGTAACAACAACGGTAAAACAGGTAACACCTACTAAAGCCACTCAGACAACTACAACACTTCCAGAGGAAAAATTAAGTGTGGCTGATGTTATTTCACTTATCAGATATATGACAGGCGGAAGTAATCTGACAGATAGTCAGATAAAAGAATACGATATGAATGCAGATGGAAAGATAAATTTACTTGATGTTATTCTGATGAAAAATAAGATTGTCGGAGATAATAAATAATCAACAAGGATATTTAAACAGACAATGGGACGACGTGAGCATCGTCCCATAAAAATCACATAAACTGGGGTGCAAAATCATGAGAAAAAGAATATTAAAAATATTGTCATTGGTAATGACAGGAGCTTTATTTACACAGGCTATGCCGATAATGGCAAATACCGTTGATATACCGGTTGATATCGACAGGAGTATTTATGATCAGCTTGCAGATTTTAATGATGGATATGATATTAACGGGGATGGAGTGATAAGTGAAGAGGAATTTAAAAACATAGATTTTATTTATATTAATCTGGATAATGTAAAGGATATAAGCAGTCTGAAAAAGGCTGAAGGACTCAGAAGTATCGATCTTTCAGGCGGAAGTATTACAGATTTTTCTGTTTTGAGCGGACTTAAAAATCTAAGAAGAATTACAATTAATAATAATCCGGTAAAGGACGTTTCATATTTTAAGAATATGGATCTAAATTTTCTTTATCTTGATGGTACTAATGTAAGTGTTGAAGACAGAATAAGTATGATTCAGACAAAGGATTTTGAAATTCCGGTAGGATTTATTGAAAATTTTAATTTAAAGCCGAGCGGCATGATTAAAACTGAAATGTTTATACAAGATAATGAGATTGCGGGATTTGGCGAAAACGGTGTTGCAAGCATAGATGAGGGTTTCTATAATGATATTATTGCAAAGAAGGCAGGAGAAACTACATATTCGGTAATGTATGACGGAAAGGAAATAGCAAAAGGTAAAATAAAAGTCGTTCCGTCTGAAGTGAAAAATCCTCAGTCTGATTTATCGGGCATAAAGGTAGATAAAATTGAAAGCGTATACAGAAACGGAAAGCCAATGCCATGTATACTTACAGAAGATAATAAATATTATAACTATAAACACGGAAAATTTGTTCTTGCTGCGGATAATGTAAAAACAGCATATGGACAATATATAAGTTCAGCTGATATGAATGACGGCGAATTTATTTTAAAAAATGACGGTAGCTTTACGATAAATGGAAAATCCGTATTTGGTGACAATACTAAGGTTTCAGAAATATGCAATGACTATGCTATAACAGATGACGGCTCACTTTGGTTTATAACTGTAAATGGTGATGTCATTGAAAAGACTAAGATCTGCAGTAATTGTGAAAAATTCGAAAATGACAGACTGGTAAGCAAAAAGGACGGAACAGTTATACTTGTATTCTGCTCTACACAGAAAAATAAATTTGATAAGGCAAATATTTATGAAATCGGTAAAATGAATATAGTTCATGTACATAATATGGATGACTTTATTCTTGATGATCAGGGCAATATATGGAATCTGAATACTAAGAATTATTATTCCGCTCCTGATGTAAAGCTTGCTGCAAAAAATGCTGTGAAGCTTGGTGCAGTAGTTCTCAACGGTTCATTAAGCAGAGCGGTATATGCGGGTGCTGACGGTAAGGTTTATTACTGTCACGACGGAAAAGAGCTTACGTCAGTTACTGCTGATGACATTGTAGAAAATGATGATTATGATTATTATACAATTTACGACGGAATCTATGAGAAAAAAGATACCTATGCTTTCATGGATAAAGTAACTGTTGCAGGTGTTGAAATATGCAATGATGACAGAATATACGGAAGAAGTGTACTGTACCGTGATAAATCATTGTATATGACTTGTCTTGGCAGATATATGGCTGTTTCCGATGTAAAAGAGTCATACGGGGCATTTTACGACAAGGCGGCAAATGATTATTCAATTTTAATTCTACGCAATGACAATACACTATGGGAATACCGGATCGGTGCTGATACACTTACACAGGTTACTGAAGAAAAATTAAGTGTGGCTGATGTTATTTCGCTTATCAGATATATGACAGGCGGAAGTACTCTGACAGATAGTCAGGTGGAAAAATATGATATGAATGCAGATGGAAATATAAATTTACTTGATATTATCCTGATGAAAAATAAGATTATCGGAGATAAAAAATAAATAATCAATATGGGTATTGAAAAAGACAATGGGACAATGTGGGCATCGTCCCATAAAATTGCCGCTATTCCGCATTGCTGTTTCAATTTTTATATAATTATAAAAATATGGTTGTTATAGCAAATCACAATCATGTATTGTCAATTTTTATTTTGTTAACTGCAAGCTACCAATGTTATTTCCCGCTTTGCAGGTGATCTTATTGATATAATGGGGATTATTAATATGTTTATTGACACAAGCTCATAATAAAGTTATAATAAAAATACGATAAAAAACGGAGGTACACTATGGCACGACCAGTTAAGTGGAGAAAAATTGAAAACATACCGACGGTACCGTATTTTGTGCCGTCTGAAAAAGATATTGATGAGATACCGGGAAATATTATAAAACTTGAAGAGCTTGAAGCGGTTCGTCTTAAAGACCTTGAGGGACTTGAACAAGAAGAATGTGCACAGAAAATGCAGGTTTCACGTCCGACATTTCAAAGAATTCTTATTTCAGCAAGAGAAAAGATTACAGACAGCCTTGTTAACGGAAAAACTCTCAAAATTGAAGGCGGTAATTTTACAAGAAATATTTGTCCAGTGAAATGTGAAGACTGCGGTAAGCAATGGTCAGAAAGCTTTGAGAAGCTGGAGAGAATAAAGAATGGTGAATATATATGTCCGTCTTGTGGTTCCAGTAATGTTGGATGCATTAAGAAATGCGGAGAAAAGTTTTGTAATAAAAATTGCCGACGTCATTGTGGTGAAATATAAAATATTTATCCGGTTGTTTTTTTGACAGCCGGATTTTTTTGTAATTAGTTATTGACATATGCTCACAAGCGTGTTATTATAGTTATGGACATATGTTAATAATATTTTTTAAAGAGGTGATATTATGCCTGAAATAGATGGTATGGGTCCAATGGGTTTTGGTTCACAGACTGGAAGAGGTATGGGTTTACGCAGAAATACTTCGGGAAATGCAATGTTAGGTTGCAGACGAGGATTACAAAGAAGCTGTTCGGAATCTTATGTCAGAAATACAGAAAGCTTAAAGCAATACGAAAATCAACTTGAAAAAAGGCTCAGTGAAGTAAGAAGCCAGATTGAAAAGCTGCATTAATTCTTGAAAGAGGGGCAGAAAATATTTGTCCTGTTTTATTTATATATTGACATATGACCAAAATAGTGATAAAATATTGAGCATAAGACCATAATCTTTGAGGTGATATAATTGAAAGTTAGCATTTTAACTGAAAACAGAACAAGCAAAGGAAAGTTCCTTGCAGAGCATGGTTTATCTTTGTTTATTGAACATAACGGAATAAATATTTTGTTTGATACAGGACAAACAGATGTTTATTGTCATAACGCAGATATTATGGGTGTTGATTTAAGAAAAACGGATTGCATTGTTTTAAGTCATGGGCATTATGACCATTGCGGTGGCTATGTGCATTTTCCAGTGAAAGAAAAATACCCTATAACTTATGTGCGGGAAATGGCTTTTGAAAGAAAGTTTACGAAAGATAAAAATGGTTACAGAGAAATAGGTATCCAATGGTATTATAATGATTACAAAGACAATATTATTTTAACTGAGTCCAAAACAAAAATCGTCGAGAATATATATCTTTGTTCGGATATACCCTTTTCCGTTCCTTTTGAAGAACCGTTTAAAGGTTTACTTGTTCAGAATGGTGAAGAAAAAATAACGGACAGAATGCAGGATGAACAAATGCTTGTTATTGACACGGAAAAAGGAATTGTTATTTTTATAGGGTGCAGCCACCCTGGAATAGCAAACTGTTTGAGTTATGTAATGAAGCTTTTCCCTAATAAGAAGATAAATACGGTTTTTGCAGGAATGCATCTTGAAGTCGTAAGCGATGAAAGGTTTGAAAAGACTATTGAATTTCTGAAGCAACTTGATATTGATAAAATTATTCCTGTTCATTGCACAGGAGTTACCAAAGCATGTGAAATGAAACGTATTTTTGGAGAACATTGCAGTGTTTATGGGGCTGGGGATAGTTTTGAAATATAATTTTATAAAAGGAAGAAAATACATTGGTCCATACTTACAAATTAAACTATTGCTTTATAGCAATTGACGGAAACAGCGGAAGCATTCATCTTCTGGATGAAATAACTTATGATATTTTAAAAGATTCAGAGGAATTACCCGAGCTGTCAGAAACAATACAAAGATTAAATAAAAGGTATTCTTTGAATGAAATTGAAGATGCTTACAATGAAATAATTGAGCTTAAAAATGATGATGTTCTTTTTACAGAAAATCAAGATTTAGAAAAGCTGGCACATTCAAAAAATATTGATACAAGTGTTAAGGCAATGTGCCTTCATGTATCACATGACTGTAATTTAAGATGTGAGTATTGTTTTGCATCTGAAGGAGATTATAACTGCGGACGAAAACTAATGAGTATAGAAACAGCGAAAAAAGCTGTGGATTATCTTATTAAAAATTCAAAAGGCAGATCACACATTGAAATAGATTTTTTCGGTGGAGAGCCGATGATGAATTTTGATGTTGTGAAAGAAACAGTAGCTTATGGAAGAAGCCTTGAAAAAAGTATCGGTAAACATTTTTGGTTTACTACAACCACTAACGGCACTTTGATGAATAAGGAGCAAATTGACTTTATTAATGAGAATATGGACAATGTAGTTATCAGCGTTGATGGGAGGAAAGAAATTCATGATAAAATCCGCCATGACTGTGCAGGAAACGGTAGCTATGACAGAATAATACCTAACGCTAAAGAACTTGTTGAAGGAAGAAACGGTAAAAGCTATTTTATTAGAGGTACTTTTACTGCAAAGAACAAGGATTTTTCAAATGATGTTATGCATCTTGCAGATTTAGGTTTTAAAGAAATATCTGTTGAGCCTGTTGTTGGTTCGGGGAGTGATTTGTATTTTACACAAGCAGATGTTCCTGAATTGCTGGCAGAATATGAAAATCTTGCATTAAAATATCTGGACAGACTGTCTAAAGGCGATGGTTTCCGCTTTTATCATTTTAATATTAATCTCTATGACGGACCATGTTTGTTTAAAAGAATAACCGCTTGCGGTGCAGGATATGAATATGTAGCGGTTGACCCTGACGGAAAGATTTTTCCATGCCATCAATTTGTAGGTCATGATGAGTTTTCAATAGGTGATATAAATATTGGCATAACAAAACCTGAACTAAGTAAAGAATTTCAGCAGAATACTATTTTTAAAAAGCCAAAATGCCGTGACTGTTGGGCAAAGCTCTTCTGCTCTGGCGGATGCCATGCAAATGCATTTTTTACAAACGGCAGTATTTATGAGCCGAATGAATTAAGCTGTACTTTGCAGAAAAAGAGAATAGAATGTGCTGTAATGATTCAAATTAAGATTGAATCTGAAAAAGCAGAAAAAGAGGAGGAAAATCATGTTTTGCTGTAATTTTTCAGACAAGGTGTTAGAACATTTTATGGCTCCAAGGAATTCAGGAAGCATGGTTGATGCTGACAGCATCGGTACAGCTGGAGATCCAGCATGCGGTGACAGTTTGACTTTATATATTAAAGTTAAAGATAATATCATTGAAGATATAAGTTTTATGGTTTTTGGCTGTGTTGCTGCAATTGCAACAAGCAGTATAACAACAGAACTAGCAAAAGGCAAATACTTGGACGAAGCTTATAAAATCACTGATCAAGATATTGCGGATGCACTTGATGGTTTGCCTGAACAAAAAATGCATTGCTCAGTACTTGGAGCAACTGCGCTCAAAAATGCCATAGATAATTATTATTCAAAAATAAACGGAAAGTGAGATTTTGCTATGGAAAAGAAAAGTGCCAATATGAAAACCTGTTTACAGCCTGCACCAAAGGTTCTTGTTTCATGCAGAGGACTTGATGGTGAGGATAATGTTCTTGCTGTGGGATACTGCGGAAATTGCAGCTATGCGCCGCCTATGGTTATGGTGGGAATTGTTCCATCAAGGTATTCCTATAAAATGATTAAGGAATCAGGCTGTTTTGTCGTAAATCTTGTTGATGCAAGTTATCAGAAAGAATTCGATTATCTTGGGAAAAACAGCAAACATGACGGCGATAAGCTTGAGGCAATGAATATTAAGCTTGAAAATGCTAAAATTGTCAATGCACCTATAATGTCAGATTGTCCTGTAAATATTGAATGTACGGTTGTGGATTCAATCGTTACAGGTTCCCATGAAATGTTTATTGGGAAAGTTGAATATGTTCATGCAGATGAATCCATGGTTGACAATGAAGGTAATATAGATTTTTCTAAAATCAATTTTATAAAATAATTAGGAGAAGTTAAAATGTCAGAAAATCAGAAATCCTGTTCAGAGGAATGTTCAAAGGAATCATGCGAAGGTTGCAGTAAAAATCCTGAAAGCTTGATAGAGAAAACACATGAGTTTAACTCAATTAAGAAGGTAATAGGCGTTGTCAGCGGTAAGGGTGGCGTTGGAAAGTCAATTGTTACTTCAATGCTAGCGGTTCTTATGAATAGAAAAGGCTATAGGAGTGCTGTTCTTGATGCAGATGTAACAGGTCCATCAATTCCAAAAATATTTGGTATCAAGGAAAAAGCTCAAGGCAGTGAAATCGGTTTGTTTGCAGCAAAAAGTAAAACTGATATAGGAATTATGTCTGTAAACCTTTTGCTTGAAAATGACACAGATCCCGTTGTGTGGAGAGGTCCTATAATTGCAGGAACGGTTAAACAGTTCTGGACAGACGTTCTTTGGGGCGATGTAGACTATATGTTTATAGATATGCCTCCTGGAACTGGTGATGTTCCTCTTACTGTATTTCAGTCAATTCCTGTCGACGGAATCATTATTGTTACGTCACCACAGGAGCTAGTTTCCATGATAGTAGGAAAGGCTGTAAAAATGGCGCAGATGATGAATATTCCAATATTGGGTCTTGTAGAAAATATGAGTTATTTCAAATGTCCTGATTGCGGAAAAGAAATAAGTGTATTCGGAGAAAGTCATGTTGAGAAGATTGCCGCAGATAATAATATTACAAATATAGCAAAGCTTCCTATCAACCCTAAGATAGCAGCTGCATGCGATAAGGGTGCTATTGAACTTTTTGATGGAGATTGGCTTGATAATATAGCAGACAATTTTGAAAAAATGATCGATTCGGAGAAATAACATGGAAAATTATTCAGAAAAAGCGATGAGCCTATTTAAACAAGGATATAACTGCTCGCAGGCTGTTTTTCTAGCATTTTGTGACAAAACAGGACTTGATGAAGTAACTGCTTTAAAAATATCATGTTCATTCGGCGGCGGAATGGGAAGACTTCGTGAGGTCTGCGGAGCTGTTACAGGCATGTTTATGGTTGCAGGAATGCTTTACGGTTATTCTGATCCAAAGGATAACATCAGCAAAACTAAACATTATAAACTTATTCAGGAGCTTGCAGATAAATTTAAGCAGGAAAATGGTTCAATTATATGCCATGAATTATTAGGACTTGGTGCGGGTGCTGATAAACCTGTTCCGGAAATCCGAACTGACGATTATTACAAAAAGCGCCCTTGTGTAGAATTGGTTGGATTTGCGTCAAAAATTATGGAAGAGTACATTAAATCTAAGGAGGAAGAAAATGAAAATAGCATTACCTGTTGAGGAAAAAACGATGAATACACCTGTATGTGTATCGTTCGGAAGAACACCACTTTTCGTGATATTTGATACTGAAAGTGGTGAGTATGAATTTATTGATAATAGTGCTGCCGCAAGTCAAGGCGGTGCTGGAATAAAAGCAGCACAGCTTCTTGAAGATAAAGGAGTGAAAGCGGTTATTACATTCCGTTGCGGTGAGAATGCAGCTGGAGTATTAAAGCCGGCAGAAATTGCTCTGTACAAAGCGGTTGACGGAACTGCTTTTGATAATATTGAAAAATTCAAGGTAGGAGAGCTTTGTTTGCTTGATGAAATTCATTCGGGATTTCACAATCACGGAGGAAAACAATAATGCAGATTGCTGTTCTCAGCGGTAAAGGTGGTACAGGTAAAACTTTTATTTCTGTTAATCTTGCATGTGTTACTGAAAATGCTGTATATGTTGATTGTGATGTAGAAGAACCTAACGGACATCTTTTCTTTAAGCCTGAAATTACAGCAAAACAGCCTGTTTCTGTGAGTGTTCCGGAATGGGATGAAAGCAGATGTACATTATGCCGCAAGTGTATGGATTTCTGCCGGTACAATGCACTTGCTATGATAAAAGAAAAGCTTTATGTTTTCAATGAAGTCTGTCATTCCTGCGGTGGCTGTATGATACTTTGCCCTCAAAAAGCAATAACCGAAAAGCCTCGTGAGATAGGTGTTGTAGAAACAGGAAAATCAAGTGATGTAACAGTTCTGACGGGTTATCTTAATACGGGAGAGGTTTCAGGTGTGCCTGTAATTAAAGCACTTCTTGAAAAGCTTGATGGAAGCAGTGAAACAATTATTGATTGTCCACCGGGAAGTGCATGTGTTGTCATGGAGAGCATAAAAAAATCTGATTATTGTCTGCTGGTTGCTGAGCCGACATTGTTCGGAGTGCATAATTTTCAGATGGTATATGAGCTCGTAAAGCAGTTTAAAAAACCGTTTGGAGCAGTTTTGAATAAGAGTATTGAAAATGATAATCCCGCAAGGAAATTCTGTGAGGACAATAATATTCCTGTCCTTTCCGAGTTTCAATATGAGGAACAGCTTGCCGAGCTTAATTCTGAAGGACTGATTGCTGTTTGTGAATGTGAATCTTATGCACAAAAATTCAGACAGCTTCTGTCGGCAGTAAAGGAGGCGGTTTCATGAAACAGCTTCTTATCCTAAGCGGAAAAGGCGGAACGGGAAAAACGACAGTTTCGTCAGCTTTAATTGCACTAAGCGGAGTAAAAGCCTTTGCTGACTGTGACGTTGATGCACCTAATCTTCATCTTGTAACAGCACAGGATATTAAACCGAACACAAGTAATTATTACGGATTTCAAAAAGCCTATATTGATTTTGAAAAATGTATAAAATGCGGATTGTGCGAAAAAACTTGCCGATTTAATGCAATTCATTATTTTTCAGTTAATACTTCTGAATGTGAGGGATGTGCAGTTTGCTCTGAAATTTGCCCCGTTAATGCAATAGAAATGAGAGATTATTCATCAGGCAAGCTAATGTTATATAGTAGTAATGACATAACTTTTTCAACTGCAAAGTTAAAAACAGGAAGTGGTGCTTCGGGTAAGCTTGTGACAGCGGTAAAAAAACAGCTTAAAGATAATTCCCGAAATTGTGAATATGCAATAATAGATGGTTCACCCGGAATAGGCTGTCCTGTAATAGCTTCAATCAGCGGAGTCAATATGGTTCTGGTTGTTTCAGAGCCTACTGTTTCTGGAATTCATGACATGAAAAGAATTATAGAAACAACAAAGAAATTCGGCACAAAATGCGCTGTATGTATCAATAAATATGATGTAAATGAGAGCAAATCCAATCAAATCGAGGAATACTGCAATTCAATCGGCATAGAAGTTTTAGGCCGAATACCGTACGATAAAACTGTTTCAATGGCAGTAAATAATTGCAGAAGTATAGCTGAATATCCTGAAAGTCCTGCCTCAAAATCAATTGCAGAAATATGGGATAAAATAAAAAATATATTGTTTTAAGGAGAATTTATTATGAAAATAGCAACAGCAAGCGAAGGTAAAATGGTAACAGAGCATTTCGGACATTGTGAGGGCTTCAACATTTTTGATACAGAAAACGGAAAGATTACGGGAAGCGAATTCGTATCGAATCCGGGACACAGACCTGGCTTTCTTCCAGTTTTCCTTGCAGATAAGGGAGTAAAGGTAATTATTTCAGGCGGAATGGGGCAGGGTGCGATTGATATTTTTAATGAAAAAGACATTGAGGTTATCACAGGTGCATCAGGTGTGTCAGAAGATGCTGTTAATAATTATTTGCAGGGTAAACTCAAGTCAACAGGCTCTGTTTGTCATGAGCATCAGCACCATGATGAGTGCGGAGAATAGTATTAATCGTATCCGCCTTTGACAGATAAACGGATACAAATAGAAATACCACCGGCTTATCCGGTGGTATTTCTTTATGGCCTGTAATGATCTGATGCTGGCAGACATTGTAATGACATAAGCAATCTGACAAATGCAAAAGTTTTTAAGTCTCACCAGCTCTTTTGGGACATATAATATATATTAATAGTATATATTATGGTTCATTTTATGACAAGGAGTCAAATGATTATTCTATTTTAATTCTATGCAATGACAATACACTGTGGGAATACTGGATCGGTGCTGATATACTTACACAGGTTAAAGAAGAAAAATTAAGTGTATCTGGTATTATCTCGCTTATCAGATACATGACAGGCAGAAGTAATCTTAAAGATAGTCAGGTGAAAATTTAATTAAAAATTATAAAAAATTTCTCTGTTCTCGTTACGGTTTTGTCCGTAGCGGTAACAGAGATTTTTATTTTTTTAAACCTGGCTGTTAATAAATCAATTATTTTATAATATAGGGAAAAAACGTTGACAGAATATCATTATAATAGTAAAATGTATTTATGATGTTTTCGTTAATTATTTGTGTGATATTTTAGTATAATATAAACAAGAATACACATAAGAAATACCAAGATATATTCCGGGAAGGTGTCCCTGGATACAGGGTAACCGGAAATTTCTGATATGTTTTGTAAAGCAAAATTTAATAAGAGGTGAGATTATTATGAATATAACAGAGGAACGAATTGTTGCACTTGCCCCTAATTCAAATGCGGTGACAAATGCAAAAAAAATATCAAAGAGCGGCGGATTTGTAAAGCTTTATAAATCTGGCGACAATACATTTATTTACGGCGAATGTTCCGGAAGCGGAAAAAATAATTATATTACATCTGTTGATTTTATTGATGAAAATAACCCGGTATTCAGGTGCTCATGCCCGAGCCGACAATTTCCTTGCAAGCATGGCATAGCTATTCTTTTTGAATATCTTGCATCAAAAAAATTTGAAGAATGTGAAATACCAGCAGATATAAATGAAAAGCGACAGAAAAAGGCGGATTCAAATGAGGCTAAGGTAAAGCGTGAGGAAAGCGGCGAATCAAAAAAGCCTGATAAAGCGGCAGCTGTCAAGAAAATGAAAAAACAGCTTGAGGGAATGGATCTTGCTGAAAAGTTTATAAACGAAGTAATAAGCAGAGGAATTTCATCACTTGGCGGTTCCTCTAAAGCATCATATGAGGATCTTTCCAAGCAGCTTGGAGATTATTATCTGCCTGAGCCGCAGAATATAGTAAAGTCGATTGTAATAAATATTAAACAAATGAGTAATGACACAAATACGGCATGTAATGAAATATTAAAATCAGTAATAAAGTTGCGTTCTGTTATAAAAAAGGGCAGGGCATTTTTGAGTCATAAGATTGAAAAAGGAGAAATTCCGGTTGAAAATGATCCGCTCCTTGAGGCTATCGGATTTACATGGCAGCTTTCACAGCTTAAGGAGATAGGACTTTGCCGCCAGAATGCCGAGCTTGTTGAGCTGAGCTTTGATATGGATTATGATGATGCAAGAAAAGAATACATAGATACAGGCTGGTGGATCGACCTTCAGACAGGAGAAATTTCAAAAAAGGAAAATTTCAGACCGATCAAGGCGTTAAAGTATGTAAAACAGGACGACACATGCTTTGATGTGGTTATGACTCCGGAATTATATCTTTATCCGGGTGATATCAACAGACGTATAAGATGGGACAGCTTTGATATAAGAAAAATAACCGGGAGTGATATAAAAAAGATAATTGATTATGCGGCAGGTGATATAAATGCTCTGCTTAAATCAGTCAAAAATCATATAAAAAATCCCCTCTCTCCTGATATGGTAACAGTCATTTTCAAATATGAAAGCATTGTAAGTGATGGTGACAGGCTTTATGCTAAGTGTGCAGATGTGTTTGTTGAGCTTGATGATATTGCCAAGGAAAACCTGACTGTGCTTCCGGAGGCAGATGTCATGACAGCACAGATTCATGTAAAGAACGGAGTAATTTATGCAAGACCGCTCTCACTTATTACGCAAAATCAGATAATAAGGCTAAGATATTAAGGAAAAGGGTGATAAAAATGAACATATTTCAGCTTCAGGAAAGGCTTAACAGTGCAGCATTTGCAGGAGCAAATCTTATAAGCGAGGATTTCAGACTCAAAAAAGCAATTGAGCAGTTTTCAGAAATGTCATCAGCAAATCCTGTATTTGCAAAAATTTATCAGACCATAAAGCCCCTTGCCGAAGATACAGGAGATAAAACAGAGCTTCTGCTTGAATCGTTGACTCTTGTAAATGCCGTATGTACTGCCGCTGCTGTTACCGGTAAGCCGGAGCAGACGCAAAAGATTCCGTCAACCGATACTATCCCTGTTCAGTGCAGATGCAGTGAAGTATCAGCACTGCAGTATGCAATAAATGAAAAGGGATCGGGCAGATATGAAATAATAAAAAATGCATTGGATACAGACAGTGAAGCTTTGCTCGATTATCGTATCAAACCATATCTCTATAAAGGTCTTAATGACAGATATTCCGAAATAGGAACTCTGTGTGGAAAGATACTAATTAAAAAATACGGGAATACAGCTATCAGAGAACTGAAAGAAAGCTTTGACGTAAAGGACAGCAAGGAATCACTTAAAAAATTAAGAGTGATTGAAAATTGTGGAGAAGTGGAAAATGATTTTTATATTTCACTTGTAATGAATGAATCTGCTGCAATTGCCATACGTGAAGAAGCAGTCCGTGCATTATTCTTTACAGAAGAAAATACTAATTTACTTATTGGAATACTAAATAACGGAAAGGCAAGATTAAGAGATACGGCATTATACGTTCTCAAGGGTTTTTCCAATCAGGTTGCAAAAGACACAGTTTACAAATACGATCAGGAACATAACGTAAAAAGGGGAAATTAAATTATGGCATCAGAGTTTCAGAGACTTCCTGCAGAGGAGTTATATAAAAAAGAAATACAGGCACTTATTGAAAATGAAACAAATTCTGTTCCTTCAGGCTGGCAGATGTCACCTAAATCAGTATTTACATATATAACAGGGGGAAAATCAGGAAACACAGTCATTACACCAAAATACCTCGGTAATGACAGACTTGTTGAAATATGCATAGCAACACTTGTAACTGACAGAGCACTTCTCCTTATAGGTGATCCGGGAACTGCAAAATCATGGCTTTCAGAGCATTTGTCAGCAGCAATAAACGGAGACTCTACAAAAGTAATACAGGGAACAGCCGGTACAACAGAGGAACAGATAAAGTACTCATGGAATTATGCAATGCTCATTTCAAAGGGACCTTCCCCGGATGCAATGATCAAATCACCGGTTTACAGAGCAATGGAAACAGGTACGATAGCAAGGCTTGAAGAAATATCAAGATGTGCTTCTGAGGTTCAGGATGCACTTATATCAATTCTTTCTGAAAAGCGTGTATCAGTTCCTGAGCTTGGTTTTGAGCTTCCTGCAAAAAAAGGTTTTTCAGTAATAGCAACAGCAAATACAAGAGATAAGGGCGTAAATGAAATGTCAGCCGCTCTTAAACGCCGTTTCAATATAGTAGTTCTGCCTGTTCCGTCAGATATGAAAACGGAGATAGAAATTGTCAGAACAAGAGTTCTGCAGCTTGCAGGAAGCTTTGACATTAATGCGCAGATGCCGTCAGAATCACTTATAGAGGACGTTATAACAATATTCCGTGAGTTAAGAAATGGAAAAACGCTTGACGGAACACAGAAACTCAAGCAGACCGGAGGAGTTCTTTCAACGGCAGAGGCAATATCACTTCTTGCAAACAGCATGGCTCTTGCTGCAAGCTTCGGAAACGGAAAAATTTCAGACTATGATCTTGCCTCAGCATTGCAGGGAGCAATTGTAAAGGATGAATCAAAGGACGGTATCGCATGGAAGGAATATCTTGAGAACGTTATGAAAAAACGTGGCTCGGATTATATGGGACTATATAAGAAATGTAAGGAGCTGAACAGCTGATGCCGTCACAGAATATGCCGCATCTTTTCGGTATAAGGCATCTATCTCCATGCGGAGCATATCATCTTGTAAAATTTCTTGACAGTACAGATCCTGATATGGTACTTATAGAAGGTCCGAGTGATCTTAACCACATGATGAAGGATATGTGCAGTCCCGAAACAAAGCCGCCGTTTGCAATAATGGCATATAGCCAGACTGTGCCTATTCAGACTATTATCTATCCTATGGCGGTTTATTCTCCCGAATATCAGGCTGTTTTATGGGCATACAGGCACAAAAAGCAGTGCCGCTTTATAGATCTTCCATCAGGTGTATTCCTTGCAATAAGTGAGGAAAGAGGAAAAGACGAGGCAGATGAACACAGAGAAAAGTCTGTATATCAGCTAATGGAGGAACAGCTTGGAGAGGAACAGGAGGTATGGTGGGAACGTCATTTTGAACACAATACCGCTGATGATGCGTACAGAACAGGTGTATATGAATACGGAAAGCAGTTAAGAGATCTTGATGACAGCAGTAAATATCACTATGCTGAAAATATGATACGTGAATGTTTTATGAAAGCACAGATTGAGACTGCACTTTCAGAAGTACCGGCGGAAAAGACTGTAGTAATAACAGGTTCATATCATACAGAGGGAATAAAGCAGTGTACTGCGCTTACAGATGATGAAATAAAAAAACTTCCGTCAATACCTTCAAAAAGTACACTTATGCCTTATTCATACTACAGACTTTCATCACGTTCAGGCTACGGTGCCGGAAACAAAGCACCACAGTATTATGAGCTTGTATGGAATTCACTTAACAATAACGAGCCGGAATATGCAATGTATAATTATATAAGCGCAATAGCTGATTATCAGAGAAAAAACGGAGGTATTACTTCATCAGCAGAGGTAATGGAGGCTGTAAGGCTTGCAAAGACTCTTGCCAAAATGAAAGAAAGCCTTGTTCCTACTCTTGCAGATCTGCGTGACAGTGTTGTAACATGTATCGGGCATGGACATTTTTCAGAAATAGCCCGGGCTGCTGCATTTAACGAGATAGGCAGAAAAATAGGTTCACTTCCGGAGGGTGTAAGCCGTACTGCATTGCAGGAGGATTTTTACGGACAGATAAAATTACTTAAACTTGACAAATACAGAACGCTTGAATCACACACTCTGGAGCTTGATCTGCGTGAAAATATGAGAGTCAAAAGTGAAAAGTCCGCATTCCTTGACCTTGAACGATCATTCTTTTTATATCGCCTTTTTGTGCTTGGTATAGACTTTGCTGTAAATCAGCATAAAAAACAGGATAAGGCAACATGGTCGGAGGTATGGAACCTTTCGTGGACTCCGGAGGCAGAGATACAAATAGTAGAGGCAGCTCTTAAGGGCGATACGGTTGAACTTGCTGCGGCATTTGTATTTAATGAGAGGCTTGAGACTTCAAAAAATATAGATGATGTATCGGCAGTAATAGAGCTGGCATGCCTGTGCGGAATGGAAAAAACAGTACGTTCAGCTGTAAATGTGCTTCAGGGAATTGCAATAGATACAGCATCTGTTGTTGAAATAGGAAACACAGTTGACAATATGTCATCTTCAGTAAAATACGGTTCAATAAGAAAGCTTGATACAGATCAGTTTATTCCTGTTATCTGTCAGATGTTTTACAGAGGCTGTGTTATTCTCCCTCAGTCCTGCAAATGTGATAACAATGCTGCAAGAGAACTTATTCCTGCAATAGCAAGACTTAATCAGGCCGAAATTGACAATGATTTTATTGAACATGACGAATGGATAAAGGTCATGAACGAAATTTCACAGCGTGATGATATTAATACAATGGCATCAGGGTTTGCAACAGCTATACTCCTTGAACGTGGAGAAATTTCGTCAGAAAAGCTTGCCGCAGAGGTTCAGAGAAGGCTTTCAAAGGGAATACCCGCTGACTTAGGTGCTTCATGGTTTGAGGGCCTGTCAATGAAAAACAGATATGCACTTATAACAAGGCTCAGCTTATGGGAAAAGCTTTCGGAATATATTGATACGCTTGACGATGAGGAATTTAAACGTGCTCTTGTATTTTTAAGAAGGGCATTCAGTGTATTCAGTCCGAATGAAAAGGATGAAATTGCTGAAAATCTCGGTGAAATATGGGGAGTAAATGCCGCACAGGTGAGCGAAGTCTTAAACGATACCGTATCGGAGGAACAGCAGGAAATGCTTGATTCTCTTGATGATTTTGATTTTGGAGATTTGTAATATGATTACACAGAAGCTTAACAGATGGCGTCTTATACTGGGAGCGGAAAGTCAGAAAAGACTTGACGGATTTGGCGGTACAGAGCTTTCGCAGGAAGAACTGCTTATGGATAACGCCCTGAACGCCATTTATAACGACAGTAATGATACGTCATCAAACGGCGGCGGACTGACAGCCGGAAACGGAAAGTCAAATCCTAGCATTGTAAAATGGCTGGGGGATATACGTTCTCTTTTTGACAAGGAGCTTGTAGTTATTATTCAGAATGACGCTATAGAGAGAAAGGGCTTAAAGCAGCTTATGTTCGAACCTGAAATACTTGAACAGATGGAGCCGGATATAAATCTTGCGTCAGCCATAATGATGCTTAAGGATAATATTCCGAAACGTTCAAAGGAAAGCGTAAGGGTTTTTATCTCAAAGATAGTCGAGGCGATAAATAAAATGCTTGAAAATGATATAAGGCAGTCAGTCGTTGCCGCACTCAACAAAAGAAATCATTCACCTATTCCGTCAGCATCAGCACTTGACTTCAAATACACGATAAACAGAAATCTCAAAAACTACAATACAGATCTTCAGACAATAATTCCGGAAAGATTCTGGTTTTTTGACAGAGCTTCAAAGACAAACAGCAGGACTGTAATTGTAGATATAGACAAGAGCGGTTCAATGGGCGAATCAGTAATCTATTCATCTGTAATGTCATGTATACTTGCATCAATGAATTCGGTAAAAACTCATGTAGTAACATTTGATACAGAGATTGCTGACATGACGGAATTAAGTGATGATCCCGTAGATCTTCTGTTCGGAATAAACCTTGGCGGCGGAACTGATATAAACAAGTCAATTACATACTGCCGGCAGTTTATAGAAAGCCCGTCAAAGACACTGTTCTTTCTGATATCCGATCTCTGTGAGGGTGGAAACAGAGCCGGACTGTTAAGGCAGATAGAAGAAATGAAGGAATCAGGTGTGACTGTAATATGTCTTCTTGCAATAGCAGACGGCGGTGCACCGTATTATGATACAAATATAGCACAGAAGGTAGCCGCTCTTGATATTCCATGCTTTGCATGTATGCCGGAAAAACTTCCGGAGTTGCTGGGGTGTGCATTCAGGGGAGAGGCTGTAAAGGCGTAGATAAAAATTTCTTGACAACTTTGTCTATGACATTTATAATTAAAAAAGATAATTATTTAACTGACATTTGAAAGGCTGGTATTTAATAATGGGCAAAAAGAATTTTGACTACATATGGACAGACAAGAAGCGTACTATATTTGGACTTCCTCTGTCATTTACAAGATATTTTGTAACAGAAAAAAAAATAATATGCAGATACGGATTTTTTAATATTACTGAGGATGAAATAAATATCTATAAAATTACAGATAAAAAAATGGCACTTCCATTTTTCCAGAGATTATTCGGCTGCGGAACAATAACTATATTTTCAAAGGAGATCGGAAGA